>ERZ826242.797-NODE-797-length-41348-cov-26.536604_pt1 | contig 41348 bp, 36 predicted proteins | sample MGYA00519871_ERZ826242 | MGnify/ENA primary metagenome ERZ826242 (study PRJEB31778, sample SAMEA3449226) | human gut metagenome | biome: human gut; feature: human-associated habitat; material: faeces | place: United Kingdom | collected 2010/2012 ...
CGGCGGACTTCCGCTCATTGGCCCCGATTGTATTGGAACAGGCATTGAAGGAATCGGGGACGCAGCTGCTGGAACCTTATCTCTCCTTCATCCTCTATGCGCCCCAGGAATACCTTTCCAGGGCTTATCATGATGCACCGAAATACTGTGCCACCATCGAAACGGCCCAGGTAAAAAAGGATGAAGTTGTCTTTACTGGCGAGATTCCCGCCCGCTGTATACAGGCATACCGTACTGATCTGGCCTTTTACACCAACGGGCGGAGCGTATGCCTTACAGAGCTGAAAGGATATCAGGCCGCTGTCGGTCAGCCGGTCATCCAGCCCCGCCGTCCAAACAGCCGCCTGGACAAGGTGCGCCATATGTTCAGTAAGATCACTTGATACGCCACAGCGAGGAAGGTTATTGCATTTCCCTGCCTTTCGTGGTAAAATGTAGTTGTAAACCACCAGAGAAACCGATCTAATTTTACCGTTGATAGCCATTTCCTTGATAGCCAAATGATAGCAAAAGTTCGGCAAGCCCATAGGATAAGGATAATAGGTATCAGGAAAAATCAAATGGTATCAAATCCCCCAAACAAAAGCGTTTAGAATTAAGTTTCATTTTGCGAGTGGGAATAATACGACCCCAAAGGTGGCCAAAAACTGCAAATACGCCAAAACCTCCGGCTTCGCCGGAGGTTTTGGTTGTACCACGACAAAAGTTGTGGTATGCTGATGAAAAACAGCGGAGGAACACACCTATGCGTCTGATCTCATGGAATGTGAACGGGCTGCGGGCCTGTCTGAATAAAGGTTTCCTGGCCTTCTGCGCCCTTGCGGACGCGGATGTCATCTGTCTGCAGGAGACGAAGATGCGGCCGGAGCAGGCGCAGTTTGAGCTGGAGGGCTATCACCGATTCTGGAACAGCGCCGACAAGGCCGGATATTCCGGCACGGCTGTTTTCACCCGACGGGAGCCGCTGGCGGTGACATACGACTTTGGCGAGGATATCCACCGGCATGAGGGACGGGTCATCACGGCGGAGTACGAGGATTTCTTTCTGGTGTGCTGCTACACGCCCAATTCCAAGGACCAGCTGGCACGGCTGGACTACCGGATGGCGTGGGAGGACGACCTGCGGGAATACCTCTTGGAACTGGACGCCAAAAAGCCGGTGGTGTACTGCGGGGACCTGAACGTGGCCCATCAGGAGATCGACCTGAAAAATCCCCAGTCCAACCGGATGAACCCAGGCTTCTCCGACGAGGAACGGGACAAAATGACGCAGCTGCTGAGCAGCGGGTTCGTGGACACGTTCCGGGCGCTGTATCCAAAGCGGACCGGGGCGTACTCCTGGTGGAGCTACCGCTTTCACGCACGGGAGAACAACGCGGGGTGGCGTATTGACTACTTTATCGTGTCAGCACGGCTGATGCCCCGGGTGAAGAATGCGGATATCTGGCCGGAAATCACCGGCAGCGACCACTGTCCGGTGGTGTTGGAGCTAACGGAGTAGAGCATTATCTGTAGCGAGCAAAAAAGACCGCCTTTCGGCGGTCTTTTTCGTATAACGACATTTTTTAACCCTCGCTGCTGGTGTCGGCAGGATTTTTAACGGGGATCAGTTCGCCCATGAGGACGTAGCGGGCATTATCAAAATCGTAGTCGCAGGTGCTCAGGGTCAGGATGCTGCCCGTGGGCACACCGGAGCCGGACTTGAAGGTGGACTCGTTGATACACTGCTGGAGATAGCTGTCGCTGAGAGAAGTGGCATACACATCGGCGTCATGATCCACAATACAACCGGCAAACAGGTTGACCTTGTAGGTCTGGTTGGGGGTGTACAGATAGAAGTAGGGATGCGCCTCGTAATAGCTCTGGCTCTTGTAGTTCATCAGGGACGCGAACATCATGCCGGTCTTCATATTGTGGCCGTAGATGAGGTTGTTCTGAGAGGTGAAGTCAGAGTTGCAGCGGATATCCAGGAAGACGGTGCCGTTCTTGTTGTCCTTGCCGTCGATATCGCGGTACAGATAGTACTCGCCGCCCTCGTCCGCGGACTGCACGATGGGCAGCTGCAGCGTCGTATTGGCGCTATACACATAGCCCACCACGTCGGGGTACTTGGCCTGCATGGCGGTGAAGTCCACCTTGATGCTCTCTTCATCCTTCTTGACAGGCTTCTGCGTCTCCTGGCTGTCGCCGTCGGTGCCATCGCCGTCGGTATCGGTATCGCCGGCGGTATCGTCCGGACTGATGAAGTCCTGATTGATATTGTCGTTGATCCTCTCGGTGTCCTTCTGTTCCTTCAGATACGAAATGATCTTGACGGACGAGAACACCAGCACGCCCACCAGGATCACCAAAACGGCGTAATACAGGGCTTTTCCGTTCTTTCTGCCGCCGCGGCTCCTTCTGCTGCGGTGACTGCCGGTACGCTCGGCCGGCTGCTCCTGCTGCACACGGGATCTTCTCTTGGGTGCATCGTTCATGGGTACACGCCTCCTTATCGTTGGGTATTGTAACAGGTTTTTTCGTTCAGTGCAAGGGATATAGACAAGATGTAATGAAATTGTAACAGTTTCTCTTTACTTCTGAGAAACCAGGGATTACAATAGAAATGTTGGCTGCCGTATAGACGGCGGAGCCGCCGGCTCCGTTCCATCAAAAAGATAAAGGAGAACCACAATGATCTATTTCAACAGTGATTATCTGGAGGGCGCGCACCCCTCTATCATGGTCAGGCTGGCCGAGACGAACATGGTACAGACCGTTGGCTACGGCGAGGACGAATACTGTGAGGCGGCGCGTGAGAAGATCAAGACCGCCTGCCAGGCCCCGGAGGCCGACGTGCATTTTCTGGTGGGCGGCACCCAGACCAACACCACCGTCATCGCTGCCATCCTGCGGCCCTGGCAGGGCGTGATCTCCGCCGTCAGCGGTCACATCAACTGCCATGAGGCCGGTGCCATCGAGTCCACGGGCCATAAGGTCATCACCCTGCCCACCACCAACGGCAAGATCACTGCGCAGCAGGTGCAGGACTATGTGGAGTGGCACAGAAACGATGAGTCCACGGAGCACATCGTCCAGCCCGGTATGGTGTACATCTCCCACCCCACTGAGGGCGGCACGCTGTATACCAAGGCGGAGCTGACGGCGCTGTATGACACCTGCCGCCGGTACGGCCTGCCGCTGTTCATTGACGGCGCACGGCTGGGCTATGGCCTGATGGCAGAGGAGAGCGACATGACGCTGCCAGAGATCGCGCGGCTGTGCGATGTGTTCTACATCGGTGGCACCAAGGTGGGCGCCCTGTTCGGCGAAGCCGTTGTCATCATGAACGAAAATCTGAAAAAGGATTTCCGCTTTATTATGAAGCAGCGGGGCGGCCGCATGGCCAAGGGCCGGCTGCTGGGCGTTCAGTTCGACACGCTGTTCACCGACGACCTGTATTTCAAGATCTCCCGCCACGCCATCGAGATGGCTCATCAGATCCGGGACATTTTCGTCTCCGCGGGCTATCCCCTGCTGTTCGACTCCCCCACCAACCAGCAGTATCCCATCATGTCGGATGACGAGCTGGCCATTCTGGGCAAAAGCTTCGGCTATGAGTACTGGGAGCGTGTGGACGAGACGCACTCCGGTGTGCGCTTCTGTGCCAGCTGGGCCACAAAGCAGGAGCACGTGGACGCCCTGCGGGCGGCTGTGAACGCGCTGAAGAAGTAAGCGTTCCTCTGCTGTGAGATAAGCATAGCGCAGGTAGCTGAAATGCACCTTAAAGTTACTTAAAAAAATTCCCCGACGATGTCGGGGAATTTTTTTAGCGAAGCAAAGGCACCCTCGCAGGGTGCCTTTGTCGATAGCGTACTTACGCCTTGGGGCCGGCAGCCACGACCTCGTCGCTCATGTGGGTGTACTTCTTAAAGTTCTCCACAAAGCTGGCGGCCAGCTTCTTGCAGCTCGCCTGATAGGCCGCCTTGTCCTCCCAGGTGTTCTCGGGGATCAGCAGCTCACTGGGCACGCCCTCGATACTGGTAGGCACCTGCACGCCGAAGGTAGGATCGGTGACGAACACACTCTTCTCGATCTCACCGGTGAGGGCGGCGGTGACCATAGCGCGGGTGTAGCTGAGCTTCATGCGCTTGCCGGTACCGTTCCAGCCGGTGTTGACCAGATAAACCTTCGCGCCGGCCTTCTCCACCTTGTCGGCCAGCATGGCGGCATAGACAGAGGGATCCAGGGGCAGGAAGGGCTCGCCGAAGCAGGTGGAGAAGGTAGGCACAGGCTCGGTGACGCCGATCTCCGTGCCGGCTACCTTGGAGGTGAAGCCGGAGACGAAGTAGTACATGGCCTGGTTCTTATCCAGCTTGCTGATGGGGGGCAACACACCGTAGGCATCGGCGGTCAGGAAGATGACCGTCTTGGGAACGCTGGGGCTCATGCCGGACAGCTCGGCGTTGGGGATATACTCCACGGGATAGCCCACGCGGGAGTTGACGGCCAGGGAGTCGTCGTCGAAGTCGAACTCACGGGTGTCGGGATCCATGACCACGTTCTCTACCAGCGCGCCGAACTTGATGGCATTGTAGATCTCCGGCTCACCCTCGGGGCTCAGGTTGATGCACTTGGCGTAGCAGCCGCCCTCGAAGTTGAAGACGGAGTCGTCCGCCCAACCGTGCTCGTCATCGCCGATGAGCATACGGTTGGGATCGGCGGACAGCGTGGTCTTGCCGGTGCCGGACAGGCCGAAGAACACGGCGCTGTCGCCGTTCTTGCCGATGTTGGCGGAGCAGTGCATGGGGAACACGCCCTGCTTGGGCAGCACATAGTTCATCACGGAGAAGACGGACTTCTTGATCTCGCCGGCGTACTGGGTGCCGCAGATCACCACCTCGTGGGCCTCGTAGTCCACCAGAATGGCGGCCTCGCTGCGGGTGCCGTCGATCTCTGGGATGCACTTGAAGCCGGGGGCGGCGATGATGGTATAGTCCTCCTTAAAATCCTTCAGCTGCTCGGCCGTGGGGCGGCGCAGGAGCTGGTGGATAAAGAGATTCTGGCTGGCCAGCTCGTTGACGATGCGGAAGGCCTTGGTGTACTTGGGATCGGCGCCGGCAAAGCCGTCAAAGATAAAGATCTCCTTACCCTGCAGATAGGCGATGACCTTGGCGCGGATGGCATCGAACTTGGCCTTCTCGATAGGACGGTTCACCTTGCCCCAGGCGATGTCGTCATGGACGGCAGGGGTATCCACGATAAACTTGTCATTGGCGCTGCGGCCGGTGTATTTCCCGGTCTTGACCACCAGGGCGCCGGTGTTGGACAGCGTACCCTCGCCGCGGCAAAGCGCGTGCTCGGTCAGCTGTGCGGGGGTCAGATTACGATAGACCGCCTTGGCGTTGATGATACCCAGCTTTTCCAGTCCGTAAGTTTCCATTTGCAAAACCTCCTGTTTGAAATGTCACCGCGTCCGCCGCCGGCGGCGCGTTGCTTGCTTGTTCACCTTGGATTATACCATACGTTTAGGACAATTAACAGTCCTTTTTTACATTTCCCCTAAAAATTTTTCTGCATTGCTGAAAGTTTTTTATCATTCCGTCCGGCGGGAGAGCTGTGACAAAAACCGTTCCGCCGCCGGATCCCGATCGCATACTTTTCTCTTTACGCAAGGATAACACCGTATTATGATAATGTCAATTTGCGAAAACCACGATTTTCTAAGAGGAGCGCCGCGCTATGGCACACAAGATACCCATATGTGAAATACCTCTCGCCCCTGCTGCTGTTCGGCCTGAACGGCGTGGTGATACTCAACGGCGTTAGCGGCGGTACACGGAGCGCCGTGTTTTTCTCCGTGCTGCTGGGCGAAACGCTGACGCCGCCCGCTGGCTGGACGCGGCTATGATGCTGAGCAGTGCCATGCTGGCGGAATTCGTACATCCGCGAAAGTAACGGAAACGATCTCCCCGCCTCCCCCGCGCAAAGTGCAAAACCTCCGGCTGAGCCGGAGGTTTTGCTTTATTTGGCGCATATCTCGCTGATGGCGGCCAGGAGCTCCGTTTTGCCGGTGCCCTTCTCGGCGGAAAAGGGGATCAGCAGTGCCTCCTCCGGCAGGGTCAGTGTCTGGCGGATCAGGGTCAGATTTGGCTCGATCTCGCTCTTTTTCAGCTTGTCCAGCTTGTTGGCCACGACGATGACCGGGCAGCCGGTGCCCTTGAACCAGTCGCACATGGTCACGTCATCGGCGGTGGGCTTGTGCCGCGCATCCACGATCAGCACGCCCAGGGTAATGAGCCCCTCCTCGGCGAAGTAACGCTCCATCAGGCGGCCCCAGCGGTCGCGCTCCTCCTTGGAGACCTTGGCATAGCCGTAACCGGGCAGGTCGGTGAAGTATAGCCTGCCGTCGATGTCAAAATAGTTGATCTGGCTGGTCTTGCCGGGGGTAGCGCCCACCCGGGCGAAATTCTTGCGGCCCAGCAGCCGGTTGATCACGGAGGACTTGCCCACATTGCTGCGCCCCGCGAAGGTGACCTGAGGCTTTCCGTCGCGGATAAATGTCTCCGCCCTTACGGCCGAGAGCACGAACTCCGCCTTATTAAAGTTGATCGCCATGACGCACCTCCTGCATAGCCGGACTACCCATCACCGCCAGATGCTCCACCGCCGCCTCTTTTTTCGGCAGGGTCAGTGCATGGGCAAACACGGCGTCCACCGTCTCGGCGGTGATAAAGCGCAACGCCTCCCGTACGGCGGGATCGATGTCCGCCAGATCCTTCTCGTTTTCCCGGGGAATGATGACGGTCCGGATGCCGCTGCGCTTGGCGGCCATGGTCTTCTCCCGCAGGCCGCCGATGGGCAGCACGCGGCCCCGCAGCGTCACCTCGCCGGTCATAGCCACGTCATGGCGCACGGCGCGGCCCGTCAGGGCCGACAGCATAGCCGTGGCGATGGCGATGCCGGCGGAGGGACCGTCCTTGGGCACCGCACCCTCTGGGAAGTGAACATGGATGTCCTTGGTCTTATAGAAATCCGGGACAATGCCCAGCTCGGCGGCACGGCTCCTCAGGCAGGTATAGGCCGCCTTCACGGACTCCTGCATCACCTGGCCCAGATTGCCGGTAAGCTCCAGCTTGCCGGTGCCATCCATCACACCGGCCTCCACCTCTAACAGCTCGCCGCCCACTTCGGTCCACGCCAGACCGTTGACAACACCGATCTGGTCGATCTTGCTGCGGGTATCCTCGGCATAGGGCGGCGTATCCAGGAATTCACGCAGGCTCTTATCTGTAACGTCTATACGCTTTACACCCGTTTCCACCAAACGCATGGCGGCGCGGCGGCACAGCTTGCCCAGCTGCCGCTCCAGCGTGCGGACGCCGGACTCCTTGGTGTAGTCGGTAATGATGGCCCGCAGGGCTTCATCGTCCAGGCGCAGCTGGCCGCGGCGGATGCCGTTCTCCTTCAGCTGCTTGGGCAACAGATGCTCCCGGGCGATGTGCAGCTTTTCCTCGTCGGTGTAGCTGCCCAGCTCAATGACCTCCATGCGGTCAAGCAGTGGACGGGGTATGGTGGACGTGGTGTTGGCGGTGGTGATGAACATCACGCGGCTCAGGTCCACAGGCAGCTCGATGAAGTGGTCGCGGAAAGCCCCGTTCTGCTCACTGTCCAGTACCTCCAGCAGGGCCGAAGCCGGGTCGCCCCGCATATCGCTGGCCAGCTTGTCGATCTCATCCAGCACCAGCAGAGGGTTCATGGTACCGGCGCGGGTCAGGGCCTCGATAATGCGGCCGGGCATAGCGCCGATATACGTCTTGCGGTGGCCGCGGATATCCGCCTCGTCCCGCACGCCGCCCAGACTCAGCCGGGCGCACTTGCGGTTCATGGCCTTGGCCACGGACAAAGCCACGGAGGTCTTTCCCACGCCGGGAGGCCCCACCAGGCAGAGTATCCGGCCCTTGGCGTCCGGGTTCAGCTGCCGCACGGCGATAAACTCCAAAATGCGCTGCTTGACCTTATCCAGGCCGTAGTGGTCCTTGTCCAGTATCTTTCGGGCCTGCGCCACATCCGCCCTCTCCCGGGTGAATTTGTGCCAGGGCAACTCCAGGCACACATCCAGATAGTTGCGTATCACCGAGGCCTCGGCGCTGCCGAAGGGCTGCTTGCCCAGGCGCTCCACCTCTTTTGTCAGCTTGGTATGTATCTCCTCCGGCAGGTCCGCCGCCTGTATCCTGGCGGTGTACTCCTCCAGTTCCTCGTCGCCGTCATCCCCCAACTCGTGCTGCAATACCTTCACCTGCTCCCGCAGGATCATGTCCTTCTGTACCTGGGCCACACGGCGGCGCACCTTCTGCTCCATTTCGCTCTCCAGCGAGATGACATCCACCTCATGGGTCAGGATATCATTGACGATACGCAGGCGCTTGTCCGGGTGCAGCTCCTCCAGCACCCGCTGGCGGTCCTGGTGCCGCAGGGTGATATTCTGGGCGATCAGGTCGGCCAGACGGCCGGTATCACTGCAATCCAGCACCGCGGCGGCGAAGTCTTCGCCGATGCCGTTGGCCAGCTCGCGGTATTCACCGAAGAGCACATAGGTCCGGCGTATCAGTGCCTCGCTGCGGGCCGTATGGCGGGCCGCCATCTCGGGCAGCAGCTCGGCCTGGGCCTGCAAAAACGGTTTTTTCTGCCACAGCCGGTGCAGCCGCGCCCGGCTCTCGCCCTCCGCGATGACACGCACCGTAGTGTCCGAGGTCTTGATGATCTGCAAAATATGACACACCGTGCCGATGGTGTACAGATCCTCCTCTCCCGGCTCCGCCGTGGACAGGTCCTTCTGCGTCATCGCCAGCAGCCGGCGGTCATTCTCCATGGCGTTGTCCAGAGCGAAGATGGAGATATCGCGCTCCGCGTCAAAGGACACCGTCTGCCCGGGGAAAGCCGTCAAGCCGCGCAGTGCCAGCACCGGAATGTTCCGGGTGATCGTTTCCATAGTTGCCTCCTTTCTCCCGCCGGACGGCGGGCGTTGGGAAAAGGGTAGTATCCGAACTGCCGGAAAAGCCTTGGCTTTTCCGGCAGTCTGAGTCTCTGTTAAGACGCCGGGGCGGTGGAGGTCTTCTCCGCCGTGCCGGTCTTGAATTTAGCGCGCTGCGCCACCTTTTCCGGGTCGTGCAGCACCGTGGGCTCGGCATTCCCGTCCACACACGCCTTTGTAATGGTCACATCGGTGATGGTGGGGTCGGAGGGCACATCGTACATGACCTTGGTCAGCAGTCCCTCCATCACCGCCCGCAGACCGCGCGCGCCGATGTTCCGTGCCAGCGCGGTGTCCGCCACCGCCTCCAGCGCATCCTGATCGAAATGCAGCTCCACGCCATCGTAGCTGAGCAGCTTCTGGTACTGCTTCACCAGCGCGTTCTTCGGCTCGGTGAGTATCCGCACCAGATCCTCCCGGGTCAGCCCCTGCAGGGCGGTGATGACCGGCATACGGCCTACCAACTCGGGGATGATGCCGAACTTCAGCAGATCGTGGGGCTGGACCTGCTGGAACAGTTCGCCGGTATGGCGCTCTTTTTTGCTCTGCACCGCATTCTCAAACCCCATGCTGCGCTTGCCCACCCGGTCCTCGATGATCTTTTCCAGACCGTCGAAGGCGCCGCCGCAGATAAACAGGATGTTGCTGGTATCCAGCTGGATGAACTCCTGATGGGGGTGCTTGCGCCCTCCCTGGGGCGGCACATTGGCAACAGTGCCCTCCAATATCTTCAGCAGCGCCTGCTGCACGCCCTCGCCGGACACATCGCGTGTGATGGACGTATTCTCGCTCTTCCGAGCGATCTTGTCGATCTCATCCACGTAGATGATGCCCCGCTCGGCCAGCTCTACGTCGAAATCCGCCGCCTGCAAAAGGCGCAGCAGTATATTCTCTACGTCGTCACCCACATAGCCGGCCTCGGTCAGTGTGGTGGCATCGGCAATGGCAAAGGGGACCTTCAGCACCCGCGCCAGCGTCTGGGCAAACAGCGTCTTGCCGGAGCCGGTAGGACCGATCATCAGGATATTGCTTTTCTGCAGCTCCACATCCTCGTCGCCGCCGAAATAAATGCGCTTGTAGTGGTTGTACACCGACACGGACAGCGCCACCTTGGCTGCCTCCTGCCCGATAACATACTGGTCCAGCACGTCGTGTATCTCCTTGGGCGTAGGCAACTCGTCCATGCTGTCTATACCGTCGGCGGCCGTGGTGTAGCCGTCGTTCAGGATATCCATGCACAGCTGGACGCACTCGTCGCAAATTCGGACACCGGGACCCTGAATCATGCGATGGACCTGACTCTCCGGCTTGCCGCAGAACGAGCAGCGCAGGGCCTTCTTATCTTCTGCCATTCGTTTTTACCTCTTATATATGACCTTATCCACCAGACCGTATTCCCGGGCCTCCTCCGCGATCATCCAGTTGTCGCGCTCGGAATCCGTCTTGATCTGCTCCGGCGTCTTGCCGGTATTCTCCGCCATGATCTTGTTCAGGCGCTGCTTGATCTTCAGGAAATGCTCCACATCGATCTCCATATCCGTGACCTTGCCCTGGGTACCGGCGGAGGGCTGGTGGATCATGATCTCCGCGTTGGGCAGCGCGATGCGCTTTCCCTTGGCACCGCTGGACAGCAGGAACGCACCCATGCTGGCGGCCATGCCGATGCAGATGGTGGACACGTCGCACTTAATGTACTGCATGGTGTCATAAATGGCCATACCGGCGGTCACGCTGCCGCCGGGGCTGTTGATATACATCTGAATATCCTTGTCGGGGTCCTGCGCCTCGAGATAGAGAAGCTGTGCCACGACGAGGCTGGCGGTGGTATCATTCACCTCTTCGCCCAGGAATACGATACGGTCGTTGAGCAAGCGGGAGAAAATGTCATAGGAACGCTCACCGCGGTTGGTCTGCTCCACAACGTAAGGGACTAAGCTCATAAAAAATACCTCCTGTATGATAGATGCCTGATTATACCCACCCGACTGTGTTTTTCATAAGAGCCCGCGGCGGCGGGGGAAATGTTTTCACCCCGCCGCGCCGGCTTTTCTCTCTTGTATACAGCGAATTACTCCGCGTCCTTCTTGGCGGTCTTCTTAGCCGCAGGCTTCTTGGCGGGCTTCTCCACGATCTCGCCCTCGGCCTCCAGCTCGGCCTTCTCCTCAGCGGGGGCCACAGCCTTGGCGCTGTCTGCCACGACCTTGATGACCTTCTCACGGATGACCTGCTCCTTCACTTCCTCGGGGCGCAGATACTTCTTCACGGTATCCAGATCCATACCGTATTTGTCGGCCACGTTCTTCATCTCAGCCTCCACCTCGTCGTCGGTGGCATCCAACTTCTCGGCATCGATGATCGCCTTGACGGCCAGATCCATCTTCACCTGCTGCTCGGCAGGGCCGTAGGCCTGCTTGGTAAAGTCGGCCTCGGTGGTATTGGTCATCTTCAGATACTGGTCGAAGGGGATGCCCTGAGAGGCCAGCTGCTGCTTGAAGCCCTCGGTCATCTGGGCGGCCTGCAGCTCCACCATCTCGGTGGGGATCTCGGCCTCGACGCTCTCGGCCACCTTGGCCATCAGCACGTCCTCAAAGGCGCGCTGGGCAGCCTCGGTGCGCTCGACGGTCATCTTCTTTTTAATATCGGCCTTCAGGTCCTTCAGCGTGTCAAACTCGGACACATCCTTGGCAAACTCGTCGTCAATGGCGGGGACTTCCTTGACCTTGACCTCGTTGATCTTCACATGGAAGATCACGGGCTTGCCGGCCAGCTCAGGGGTGTAGTTCTCGGGGAAGGTGATGTCGATATCCTTCTCCTCGCCGGCCTTCATGCCGATCAGCTGGTCCTCGAAACCGGGGACAAAGCTGCCGGAGCCGATCTCCAGATCAAAGTTCTCACCCTTGCCGCCATCGAATGCCTTGCCATTATCAAAGCCCTCAAAATCGATATCCGCGGTGTCGCCCTTCTTCACGGCGCGGTCCACGGAGACCAGACGGCTGTTGCGGTCCGCCATCTCTTTCAGCCGAGCGTTCACATCGGCAGCAGCCACCTTGACCTCCGCCTTAGGCGCCTCCAGGCCCTTGTACTGGCCCAGCTTCACCTCAGGGTATATGGCCACGGTGCACTTGAACACCACACCGTCCTTGGTACAGCTCTCCAGCTCCACCTCGGGATAGCCGACGACGTTCAGTTCCTGCTCCTTCACGGCGGCCTCATAGGCGTCGGGGAGAATGATATTCACGGCTTCCTCATAAAAGACCTCGGCGCCGTACATCTTCTCGATGATCTTACGGGGGGCCTTACCCACGCGGAAGCCGGGTACGTTGATCTTACCGCGCATCTTCAGATACGCTTTGTTGACGGCGGCCTCGAATTCCTCGGCGCTCGTCTCGATGGTCAGTGCGACCCTGCTCTTTTCCAGTTTCTCGCAGCTTTTCACAGTCATTTGTTATTTCCTCCGTTCCGCATGGACAGGTTGTCGTGCCGATGTCCATACAATATAGTATCATAGCAGAAAGCTACGAAAATTTCCACTATTTTTTTTAGTTTTTTCCCTGTTTTTTCAGATTTCTGTATGCCGCAGGAATTAGTGATCAATCGCAAATCTTGACAGGGGTAAAATCCAGGTAGTCAGCGGCCACCAGATGGAATTCCGTGTTGTAATGGCGGCCCTCCAGCGCACGCTTCTGGGCGGCGCCGTGGAGGTGGCCGAAATAGCACTCCTTAACGCCGTAGCGCTGCAGCAGGCGCAGTATCTCCGGACATTCATAGCCCTGATACAAAGGCGGGTAATGCAGAAAACATATCTTTTCACAACTTTCTCCCGCCATTTTCAATGATATTTCCAGTCTTCCTACCTCTCGCGCTAACATTTTTTCGTTGTGTGTGCCCTGGTTGTCCAGCTCGTAAAACCAGCCGCGGGTACCACATAACGATATATCGTTATAATAGAGACAATTGTTGTGCAGTATCTCCAGGGAGCGCAGCCCGTGCGCGTCAAAAAAGCGCTGCATTTTGGCGGCGGTGTTCCACCAGTAATCGTGGTTGCCCTTCATTAAAATCTTCCGGCCCGGGAGGTTGTGAATAAACGTTAAATCGTTCAGTGACTCCTCCAGGCTCATACCCCAACTGAGATCGCCGCAGAGCACGGTGGTGTCATTTTCCGTCACCGCCGAGAAGCCGCGCTGTATCTTCTCCACATAATTCTGCCAGCGGTCGCCGAAGATATCCATAGGCTTGTCGCTGCCCAGGGACAGGTGCAGATCGCCGATGGTATAGAGTGCCACAGGTCCCCTCCTCTCTTTATTTTCAGTATATGTAATGCGATATCACTTCACAATATCCTTCGCCAGTTGTTCCAGAAAATATCCTCCAGCAGTGACTGGGGATACCCCCTCTCCTCCAACGCCTGATAGAGCTTAGCCACGTCCTGTACGCCGGTCATACCAGCAGCCAGGGCCTCGCAGCCATCCAGGTCGCCGCCGATGGCAACTGTCGACTCGCCGCTAAGTGAGAGAAAATGCTCGATGTGGGCAATGAGATCGTCCATGTGGCCGCCGCCTACGAAATCGAGGTAGAGATTGATGCCGACCACGCCGCCGGTATCGCGGACGGCGCAGAACATATCATCGGTAAGATTTCGTCTGTGCGGGCACAGGCCGGGGGCGCGGGCGTTGGAATGAGAGGCCACGACGGGGCCTTTCGCCGCCTGTATCACGTCCCAGAAACCGGCATCAGATATGTGAGAAACATCTGCAAATATTCCGTATTCATACATTTTTGCAACGAATTCACGACCATAAACAGACAATCCGCGGTCAGGCTCATCGGCGCAGGAGCCTGAGAGGACATTGGCGTTGTTCCAGACCGGATTGATCAGTCGGACGCCCCAGGAGGCCACGGTTTCCAGGTGATCCAGGGCACAGTCCAGCAGGTCGGCCCCCTCGACGCTCAAGAGCGCGGCGGTTCGGTGCCGGGCAGCTGCGGCGTCCACCTCCGCGCCGGTTTTGCAGCGTGAGACCAGGTCGGAATTTTCCTGTATTTGGGAAAGGAACCAATCGTGCATTTCACGAAGTTTCGTCCATGCGGTATTTGGGGGCAGCGCGCGTACATCATCGTACAGGGCAAAAAACTGAGCGCGTTTCCGGTAGTGTTGACCACGGAGCAGGTCCACGTGGCCCCTGTTTTCCCGCAGGGCGGCGCAGGCGGAAAAGTAGGCGCGGCACTCGTCCTCCGTAGCGCCGTAGTCCGGCACCGCCTCTCTTTTCATGCAGCGCCATATCGTATCACAATGTCCGTCAAAATACGGTATATTCTGTATTTCCGTCACAAAAATATTCCTTTCTTACAGCAGCGAAGGCAGACTGTACCCCCTGTTTTTTTCGGTTTTCTTTCCAATTTCTGTCACTGAAAGGCATCCTCTACATACACGATACGGACGCTTTTTTCATCCCCGGGCGCGGCGGCGTAGACCTCGGCCACGTCAAAGCGGGCGGGGCAGTCCAGGCCGTTGTCGCAGAGGTAAAAGAGCGCGGTTTTTCGGATACGGGCCTGTTTGCCGGCGGTGACGTATTCCCGGGGCAGGCCCATCTGCGTATTGGTGCGAGTCTTGACCTCCACGAAGCAGAGGACGCTCTTATCCCAGGCGATCAGGTCGATCTCGCCGAAGCGGCAGCGGTAGCTGTGTGCCGCCAGCTTATACCCTTTTTCCCGGAGATAGTCGGCCACCAGAGCCTCGCCACAAACACCTTCTGAACGGCTCATCGTTAACCTCCTCTTTTCGACGCGGTCTGCACAGGAAAAAATCCCGCTATTTTCTGTGCAGATACCTGTATTTTGTTTAAACGTTTCTGATACCTTATCTTTACTTTTTTTATACCTGATCTGTATCTGCTCGGTATCCGGGCTGTACCTTATGTGAATATTCTGTAGATGCTCTGTACCATGCCGTGAAAAACGCTTTATGTCCGCCCACCGGCGGACCATTTTTTCAGGAAGGACATACGATGTTCCGCGCATGGGCCGAACTTATCCAGCATTTCGTAATGCAGCTTTGTACCGTAGCCCTTGTGCCTTGCAAACTGATACTCCGGGTACTGCTTATCCAGCACGTCGATGACATAGCGGTCACGGCTGACCTTGGCCAGGATGGAGGCGGCGGCGATGGAGGCGGCGTGCGCGTCACCGCCCACGATACAGCGGTGGGGCGTGGTGACGGCAGCGAACTTACCGTGGTCACGGTTGCCGTCGATGAGGGCGAAGTCCGGCCGTGGTGCCAGACCATCGATGGCCAGCTGCATGGCCTTCATGCGGGCGGAGAGGATATCCGTCTCGTCGATCTCCCCAGCGGAGACGGAGGCCACGGACCAGGTCAGGGCCTGCTGCTGTATCCGCAGGAAAAGGGCCTCCCGCTTCTTTTCCGTCAGCTTTTTGGAGTCGTTCAGGCCGGGAAGCTCGAACTTCTCCGGGAGAATAACGGCGGCGGCGTAAACAGGTCCCATCAGCGGACCGGCACCGGCCTCATCCACCCCGCAGACAAGGGCATAGCCAGCGTCATGGGCCTGCTGTTCGTAGCTCAGATCTTCCATATCAGCAATACTCCACTATTATCTTCCTGCACGCGCGGCAGACGGAGGCGGAGAGCTTCGTTTCGCTGAAGGCAGACCCCGTCGAATAGTGCCAGCCGTCCAGCACGATGCCGTTCTGACCGGTGATGTATTTCTTCGTCAGGATCAGGGCATCGGCATCGCCGTCCGGCGGCAGAAAGTACAGACCGCGGCTGCCGCAGGCCAGGAGCTTACCCTGCTCCATCTCTTTTCCGCAAATGGGACAATTCATGGCGTTACCTCCTCCGTGGGTGCAGTCTCCAACGTGAAGCGGCCCAGCTTGCCGGCGCGGAACTCGTCCAGCAGGATGCGGGCCATGCGCTCGGTGTCCACCTGGGCGCCGCGCATGAGAAACCCGCGCTTACGCCCGGCCTTCTCCAGCAGCTCGTAGCCGGTGTCGCCGGGCTCCACCTCTATTTTATAGCGTTCGGTGAGGGTATCGGCGTAGTGGGCGGCCAAATAGTCCATGAGATAGCAGGCCAGCTCCTCGATATCCAGCACATCGTCCTTCACCGCTCCTGTAAAGGCTAAACGCTTGCCAACCTCCGGGTCGTCGAACTTCGGCCAGAGGATGCCGGGGGTATCCAGCAGTTCCAGCGCGGGGTCCACGGGGACCCACTGCTTGGAACGGGTGACGCCGGGACGGTCCTCGGCCCGGGCGGTCTTGCGGTGGGCCACCTTATTGATAAAGGTGGACTTGCCCACATTGGGGACACCCAGGACCATGACACGGACCACCTTGCCCACCTGGCCTCTGGCCGCGGCGGCGGCCAGCTTATCCCGCAGCAGCTCGCGGACGGCGGCGGAAAATTTCTCGGTACCCACGCCGTTTTTGGCGTTGGCCTCCAGCACGGCGCAGCCCTGGGCGCGGAAATACTGGGTCCAACGGCGGGTCTCGGCCGGGTCGGCCTGGTCGGCACGGTTGAGGACGATGAGCCGGGGCTTGCCGGCGGTCAGCTCGTCCACGTCCGGGTTGCGGGAGGACAGGGGGATGCGGGCGTCCACGATCTCGCAGACGGCATCCATATTCTTGATCTCGGCGGAGATCATGCGCTTGGTCTTGGTCATGTGACCGGGGAACCAGCTCAGATTGTCGATTTGCATAGAGGCACCTCTCTTCTCGAGGGTAGTATAGCATACGCAGGAGAAAAAGAAAAGCACCCACTTTTGGTGGATGCTCTCTTTTGGATCGATGCTTACAGCTTCTCGCGGACCTTGGCTGCCTTGCCGACGCGGTCGCGCAGGTAGTACAGCTTGGCGCGGCGGACATAGCCGTGGCGCACGGTCTCAATCTTCTCGATAGAGGGAGAGTGGACAGGGAAAACCTTTTCCACGCCGACGCCGTAGGACAGGCGGCGGACGGTGATGGTCTCTTCGATGCCGCCGTGCTTCTTGGCGATGACGGTGCCCTCGAAGACCTGAACACGCTCACGGGCGCCTTCCTTGACCTTCACGTGGACGCGAACGGTGTCGCCCACCAGGATCTGGGGGACTTCCTTCAGCTGCTTCTCGTTCAGTGCTTTGATGAGATCCATGGATATTTCCTCCTAAATTATAGGTGTTCATGCCGCCATTTGACGATATCCGCGCACATTCGGGATATCGGCGACAGAGGACCGCCCTTTTCACGCCATGATAGAATAGCATAGATGGCAGAGAAATGCAAGGGTTTTTTACTATATCAGCGAAAAATGTTGCCGGAGGCGTCCAGCAGCTCGCGGCGGCGGATACGGGTGAAGTCCGGGGTCAGCGCCGGCAGGTGGGCCGCGATGGCCTTCTCCAGCAGCTGAGGGTTCAGGCCGGGGTTCTGGGCCTGGACCACCACGGTGCCGGTAACGGCATGAGCGCCGGACAGGAAGCGCACTTCCTGTATCATGGGAGCGATATCGACGTCGGCCAGGTCCTTGCGCTTGGTGCGCTTCTGGATGACCAGCTCTGGGCGGGTGAACAGGGCCGTCAGGGCCTCGGCAGCGCCGGCGGGGACACCGGCGTCGTACTCAAAGGTGACATCCGCCCGGAGATACGCCAGGTCGCGGACGGGGCGGGTAGCCGGATAGCAGTCCAGCACGCGGAGACCGGAGGGCATACCGCTGTTGAGCTTTTCGGCGATGCCGCGGCCGTCGGTGTCCTGGGTGACCTCAAAGTCCAGGAGCTCACAGTCGCTGGACTGGCCCACGGGCAGGGGCAGGACGATGGAGATGATGGGATGGGGGTGGTAGCCCTGGGAGTGCTTGATATCCAGCTCGGTGCGGGGAAAGGCACGCTGGAACGTGCGGAGCAGGTCCAGGTGGGAAATGTAGGAGGCCTGGGCCTCCTTGATGAACAGGAGACGGAGCTTAGACATCGCACTTCCCTCCTACAAGTTTGTTGGCACCGCAGCCGTTGCAGCGGGTGCGGCAGTCGGGGGTGGTCAGGGACGCATAGGCCTGATGGCGCTCACGCTTCAGATAGTCCTGCGTCACGCCGGAGGAGATCATGCTCCAGGGAAGCAGCTCGTCCTCGCTGCGGGTGCGGTTGGCGTAGAAATGGGGGTCCAGGCCGCATTCGTCGAAGGCCTCCAGCCAGCGATCCAGGGAGAAATACTCCTCCCAGGCGTCAAGGTGAGCGCCTTTACGCCACGCTGTTTCCAATACTTTTCCCAGACGGCGGTCGCCCCGGGCCAGGACGGCCTCCAGGAAGCTGGTGTCGGAGTCGTGCCAGTTGTAGGTGACAGTCTTGGTCTTGATGGCGTCACGGAGCAGGGCCACACGGCGCTCGTACTCGGCCTTGGAGATCTGCGGCTCCCACTGGAAGGCGGTATGGGGCTTGGGCACGAACCAGCTGGTGGAGACGGTGATGCGGACGCCCCGCTGCTTGTTCTGGGCGCTCTCGCGCCAGGCGTGCATGACACGGGCGGCTACGTCCGCGATGCCCAGCACGTCCTCGTCCGTCTCGGTAGGCAGGCCCAGCATGAAGTAGAGCTTCACGGCGCTGTAGCCGCCGGCAAAGGCCGTGCGGCAGCTTTGCAGCAGGTCCTCCAGCGTGACATTCTTGTTGATAACGTCCCGCAGGCGCTGGGTGCCGGCCTCCGGGGCGAAGGTCAGGCCGGTCTTGCGGCCTTTGGCCAGCCGCTGCATCAGGTCCATGGAGAAGTTGTCGGCGCGGAGACTGGGCAGGGACAGGCTGACATGGCGGGCATCGCAGAAGGGCTCCAGCTCGTCGCACAGGTCCGTCAGCGGCGGGTAGTCGCTGGTGGACAGGCTGGAGAGCGTGACCTCCTGATAGCCGGTGTCGTCGCAGGAGCGGACGCAGTAGTCGGCGCAGAGGTCGCGGCTGCGATTGCGGACCGGGCGGTAGACATAGCCCGCCTGACAGAAGCGGCAGCCGCGGATGCAGCCCCGGAACAGCTCCAGGGTGACACGGTCCTGGACGATCTCGGTGGAGGGGACGATGGTATTTACCGGGAAATAGGACTTGTCCATGTCGTGGACGATGCGCTTTGTCACCACGGCAGGTGCGCCGTCACGGGGCGTGATGGACGCCACGGTGCCGTCGTCGTGATAGGTCACATCGTAAAGGGACGGGACATAGATACCGTCCAGCCGGGCAGCGGCGCGGAGAAAATCGGCCTTGCTCCAGCCCTCGCGGCGGGCGCGGCGGTGGAGCTCCACCAGCTCCACGGTGACGTCCTCGCCCTCGCCCAGGCTGACCAGATCGATGAAGTCGGCCAGGGGCTCGGCGTTGTACATGGCGGTGCCGCCGGCGATGACCAGCGGGGTCAGGCCGGTGCGGTCCGCGGCGTGGAGGGGAATGTGGGCCAGGTCCAGCATATTGAGGATGGCGGGAAAGGCCATCTCGTAGCCAACGGAGAAGGCCACAATGTCATAGTCGGTGATGGGGTCGCCGGATTCCAGGGCAAAAAGGGGCATTTCCGCCTGACGCAGCTCGGCCTCCATGTCGCCCCAGGGAGCGAACACGCGCTCGCACCAGACGCCGGGGATATTGTTCATTACGCCGTAGAGGATACGCATACCCAGGTTGGACATACCGATCTCGTAGGTATCCGGGAAGCAGAAGGCAATGCGGGTGTCTACCGCCGCCTTGTCCTTGAGGATGGCGTTGTATTCGCCGCCCACGTAGCGGGCGGGCTTTTGCACCCGGGGCAGGATGCGTTCCAGTCGTTTATCCATGGTGTAGTCCTCTCCCCTCCCCTGCCCGACGGAGCGTGGGCGGGGAGCTATTTCTTGTAACAGTTTATTTTATCCGGTTTTGCGCCGTTTGGCAAGACCCCTTTTACGGCCAGCCAAAGGACGCCGGGCAGCAGGAACAGCCCCGCGCCGGTGGTCAGCGTCAGGTACAGGCACAGGACCAGCAGGGCGGCGGAGGCAACGGCGCCCACCGCATAGGCCACGCGGTCGGCGGTGTAGGGCTCGGTGCAGAGCGCCGTCAGCAGCCAGAGGAGGCGGCCGCCGTCCATAGGGCGGACCGGCAGCAAATTCAGCGCGCCCAAGATCAGGTGGGCACCGGCAAAGGGGGCCAGGGGCGGCCAGCCGGTCAGGGACAGCAGCGCCCAGAGCAGGAGGTTGCAGCCGGGGCCGGCGGCCACGGCCAGCAGCTCGCCGCCGTAGGACAGGCGGTGGAGGTCCGGCACGTACAGCTCCGCGCCGGTGGCGGAGAGGGTCAGGCGGCGGGGCGGCGTGTGGAGCGCATGGAGGGTCAGGACGTGGGCCAGCTCGTGGCACAGGGCGGCGGATAGGAGCGCGGCAGGCAGGGTCAACCCTCGGGAGAGCAGCAGAAACGCCGCCAGCAGCACCAGCGCAGAGGGCGAGACGGTGAGGGCGGCGGATGGCTTACGCAAATGTAACATAATAAATGGGGTTCAGATAGGTGTCGTCGTGGTGAAGTTCAAAATGCAGGTGAAAGCCGGTGGCACGGCCGGTATCCCCCATCTCGGCGATGGGGTCGCCGACCCTCACCTGCTGGCCGTCGGAGGCGGTGATCTTACGGCAGTGGGCATAAAGAGTGGAAAAACCGCCGGCGTGGGTGACGGTGACGTAGCTGCCCAAGTCGGTGCTGCTGCCGATAGCCGTCACCGTTCCATCGGCAAAGGCGCGGATGACTGCGCCCTCCTCCCCCGCGATGTCCAGGCCGTAGTGAAATCGACCGTCGCCCTCCAGGGGGTCGCTGCGGCAGCCGAACAGTGAGGTGATCTGACCCGCCGCGACCGGGTCAACGTAGTCGAAGTCCAGGACCCGCTGGAGCATCTCCACATTGTCCGGCAGTGTCTCCGACCGGGAGACAGCGGGGGCGGCGGGTATCTCCGACGTGCCGAAAACGGCGGTGTAAGCATCGTTGAGGGCGTCAGAGACGGTGGATCCGTCCGCAAAGGCCCGGCCGGCAGCGGAGAACACCTCTACGAAGTCGGTATCGGCACCCAGCAGATCCAGCAGCGTGGCGCGGCAGCGATCCAGCGCCGCCGGAAAGAGAAATTTCATGGCAATGACCGCCAACAGCAGCGCGGCGGAGATCACCAACTGGGCCATACGGCGACGGACGCCGGGAACGGGCGCCGCAGCGGACTTCGTCCGGTCCGGGCGGGGCGTGGGGCGAGACGGGGCTTTGCGGGGCGGGACACTGCGGCGGGACGGAGCTATGCGTTTACCGGCGTAGGACACGGGGCGCTGGGACATGGCGGAACACCTCCTTCTTTTCCAGAGCACTATATGCAATAGACGAAGGCGTTAGACATACAAGTGAAAGTTGGGAAATTATACTTGACAGCCGCGCCGTCAGGAAATATAATGGGAGGGCTGACGGGGTGTAGCGCAGCTGGTAGCGCGCTTGGTTCGGGACCAAGAGGCCGGGGGTTCAAGTCCCCCCACTCCGACCATAAGTCCACCGTAATTTTGACAGAATTACGGTGGACTTTTTTTAGCAATGTAAATAATTGAATCCACATACAGGAGTGCGATTTCATGCGTGAGGTGCGATTCCATATTCATCGGAAATCCACATTTGCGGGAGCTCTTTTGCCGTATCGAATGTACATTAACGGCCAGTACATCGGAACAATACGCAACGGAAAATCACTGGATGCAAACGTTCCCAAAGCAGGCGTTTATTATATTGAGGATGATATTCTGTCTTCGCGAAACGCTGTGATATATGATAATGGGCTATCCGAATATAGCGTTGTAATAAAGCGAGCCGGAGGGTGGCGCACGGAATCATACAACGAGTTTTACATGGAGAAAGGTAACGTCTTGGAGCAACTGCCGTCTTTCCACTGGGAAAAGCTCTTTGAACTGCAGCAATCTATGTCTCAGAGTGAAAGGCTGCTCGCCCTTAGCGTGGAGTTTTGGATGTCCGCCATGGACGATTTGCAGGAGGTCCTTGCTTCAGAACATCTTTTTGAAATCATAGCCGCTTTACAAACAATCGGTGCACATAAGTATCACGATTTGCTTCTCAAAATTATGAATGACGATTTTGGTGATGTCCGTTTTCCGTTGGACAATAACCAGATCGAGCAGATGCAGCCGAAAATCGAGGACGCAAACCGGGCATTTTGGAAAAATAAGGGCGCAGAAGCGGAGTTTCGTGGAGCAGTCACGAATTTTCTGATAACAAACCTGGATGCTTCTGGCCACGTTTTTGAAGGAATAGATCAGTCATGAGAAATTTTCCCACAGAGGGGGTGCATTTCCGAAAACTACTGCACCCCCTTTTGCGCCGAAAATGCACCCCCTTGAAATTCTATTAAAGTTAGGGTTATTTGCCAAAAAGAAGAGGTACACAAACGTGTACCTCTTCTTTTTGTGCGCGGCACTCTTGCTGTGCCAACATGACCGCCCCGCGGCGGAACATTTTATTCGACTTGAGTGGTTTCGCTCTTTCTTTTTCGGCGTGGATGTGCTATAATAAGTCGATTTGAGGTAAAGGAGGCCGCGCCGATGGAATATTTGTCCCACAGTCCGGAGGAGACAGAGCATATCGGCGAAATGCTGGGCAGGCGGCTGCGCCCCGGTACAGTGGTGGCCTACCGCGGCGGACTGGGCATGGGCAAGACCGCCTTTACCCGTGGGCTGGCCCGAGGTCTGGGCTGCGCCGGACGGGTCACCAGCCCCACGTTTACCATTGTCAACGAATACGACGGCGCAACACCGCTGTTTCACTTTGATATGTACCGGCTGGGCAGCTCTGACGAGCTGTTCGACATCGGCTGGGAGGACTATCTGACACGGGGCGGCGTGTGCGCCGTGGAGTGGTCCGAGCGCGTGGACGACGCTATGCCGGCTGACACCCTGTGGGTGGACATCGCCCGGGGCACAGACGAGAGTGACCGCATCATCACCATCACGGGAGGCGAGGCACAATGAAAACACTGGCATTGGAGACCTCCGCCAAGAGCGTGTCCGTGGCCGTGACGGAAAACGGCACACTGCTGGCCCAGGCGTATCAGGACCGGGGGCTGACCCACAGCGTGACGCTTATGCCGCTGCTGGACGGAATGCTGAAGACCGCGGGACTGACATTGGACGATATGGACATCATCGCCGTGGCCCAGGGGCCGGGGAGCTTTACCGGGATACGCATCGGCGTGTCGGCGGCCAAGGGGCTGGCGTGGGCCAAGGCGCTGCCCTGCTGCGGCGTATCCACGCTGGAGGCCATGGCCTATGGCGTCACGGACTTCGAGGGCGTCGTTGTGGGCGCTATGGACGCACGGCGGCAGCAGGTGTACAACGCGCTGTTCCGGACAGAAAGCGGCCGCGTTACGAGACTATGCGCGGACAGGGCCGTGGCTATGGAGCTGGTGGCGGAGGAATTGGCCGCCATGCCGGAGCCAAAGCTGATCGTGGGCGACGGCGCGGTGCTGCTGTACGACTTTTTGCAGAAAGCGGGGATCGGGTGCCGGCTGGCCTCTCCCCTGCACCGGCAGCAGAGCGCCGCAGGCGTGGCGCTGGCGGCGGAGCATCTTGCCGCGCAGGGGCTGACGTGTTCCGCACAGGAATTGCAGCCGGTGTATCTGCGGCTGAGCCAGGCGGAGCGCGAACGGCTGGCCAGGGGGCTGTCCCTGACGGCGGAGTAAAACGTATACCCTTAAAATTTCATATACACGGAGGATAACATCATGTACAGCGAGAAGGTCCACATCATGAACCATCCCCTGGTGGCGCACAAGCTGACCATCATGCGGGACAAGAACACCAGCGTCAAGGATTTCCGGGAGCTGGTATCCGAGATCGGTATGCTCATCACCTATGAGGCCACCCGTGACCTGCCCCTGACCACCAAGCACATCGAGACCCCCATCTGCGGGATGGACGCGCCCACGCTGGCGGGCCGTAAGTTCGTGGTGGTGCCTATCCTCCGTGCGGGCCTGGGTCTGGTGGACGGCGTGCTGCGGATGGTGCCCTCCGCCCGTGTGGGGCACATCGGTATGTACCGCGACGAGGAGACGCTGGAGCCGCACCCCTACTTCTGCAAGATGCCCAAGGATGTAGCCGAGCGCGATGTGCTGATCGTGGACCCCATGCTGGCCACCGGCGGCAGCGCCGCGGAGGCCATCGGCGAGATGAAGAAGCGCGGCTGCAAGCACATCAAGCTGATGGTGCTGGTGGCGGCCCCGGAGGGCATCGAACACATCCAGAAGCTGTACCCGGATGTGGACATCTATGCCGGTGCGCTGGACGATCACCTGAACGAGCACGGCTACATCGTGCCCGGTCTGGGCGATGCCGGCGACCGCATTTTCGGCACAAAGTAACAAACACATACAGCAGCGCCCCGCCAGATGGCGGGGCGCTGTTTCTATCCTACTGGGCGCGCGAGACGCTTGACGAAGGTCGGCTCGGTCCTGCCGCGCTGTCATTTTTATTGTATTTCTTCGTATTTTGTGGTATAATACCGGAAAATGGAAATGACACGCAGAAAGGGATACACTATGGAACGTAAGAAAAAGGCCCCGCGGCACCTGGGCCCGCAGCTGAAGGCCGTCATCAGGCGGCAGCCCACCGTGTTCGCCGTATACACCGTACTGCGGCTGATCGTACTGGCTACGCTGGTGTCTTCCATCATCCGCGGCGAATATGAAAGCGCGTTTATCTGCCTGCTGGTACTGGGACTGTTTGTCCTGCCGTTTTTTATCCAGCAGAACTTCGGCATTGAGCTGCCGTCCACGCTGGAGATCATCATACTGCTGTTTATTTTCGCATCGGAGATACTGGGCGAGTTGAAGTGCTACTTCATCACCTATCCGCACTGGGACTCCATGCTGCACACCACCACGGGATTTCTGTGCGCCGCCACGGGGTTCGCGCTCATCGACATTCTCAACCGCAACAGCAAGATCAAGTTTCAGCTGTCCCCTATCTATGTGGCTGTGGCGGCGTTCTGCTTCTCCATGACCGTGGGCGTACTGTGGGAGTTCTTCGAGTTCGGCATGGACAGGCTGTTCATGATGGATATGCAGAAGGACACGGTGGTGAACGCCATCACCTCGGTGATGCTGGATCCCACCAACAGCAACATCCCCGTGACCATCGACGGCATCACCTCGGTGACGATAAACGGGCAGGAGCTGGGGCTCGGCGGATACCTGGACATCGGGCTGTACGACACCATGGGGGATCTGTTCGTGAACTTCATCGGTGCGGTGGTGTTCAGTACCATAGGGTACTTCTATATCAAGCAGCGCGGCAAGGGCAAGCTGGCGAAGGCGTTTATCCCCACCATCACCGAGGAGAAGCGCGCAGCAGAGCTGCCGGAGGGTACAGAGGCTCTCCCGGAGGGAACAGAGGCTCTCCCGGAGGGAACAGAGGAAAGTGAATAATCTGCCGAAACCCGTCTCAAATTGAGACGGGTTTCCGGATAGAGGCAAAAAGAAAACCACGACGGATGTCGTGGTTTTCTTTTTGTGGTGGAGATAAGCGGGATCGAACCGCTGACCTCTTGAATGCCATTCAAGCGCTCTCCTTTATTTCGTGTATAATTTGTAGCAATATTCGTTATATCGTTTTTTCTTGTAAGACCATGTCGTTTTCGCTCCTTCGGCTGGCCATTACGAAGCGGCCTCCAAACCGCGCAGGAATTGGTCAACACTGATGTTCAGCAAAACCTTTATCTTGTAGTCACGATAGACCTCGATCCGTTCAAAGAGCTGACCCACAATCATTTTCTTTGTTTCAAGACTGGCTGCATCATACACACACGCCCAGCTGATAAGCCGGTCATACTCTTTTGTCATCTGCTGATATACCGTGTCACGTTCATCCAATTCCGCTTGCGCTTTTCGGAGCGCTTCTGATTTTTCGCTGCACTTTTGCTGCTGCTTCGCAATAAGATCACCCAGCATTTCCTTGCTAAAGGCACTCTGCCCATCCAACGCCTTCATTATTTCTTCCCGCAAATTGCTAAGGTCACGTTCTGCTTTGGCTACTTCCTTTTCCATCTGCCGGACAACAGCCGCTTGGTCATCCAACTTCTGTTCAACGCCTATGCGGATGGCATCGGATTGTGAGAAATGGCCTATGCGTTGGAATAGCGTATGGACGAAGTCGTTGACAGCAGTATCAAGGATATGCATCGTATAGCCAGTTTGTCCATCACACTCTCCGTGTGAACGAGTCTTGGTCTGACAAATATACCGTATGCGAATGTAATCTGTCCCATCCGCCCTGCGGCGGCCTTTCCCATTCGTTGTAAGCGAAAGACGTTTGCCGCAGCACCCACAGAACGCAAGACCTGTCAGCAGCGCCTTTCCCTTTGTATTGATAGGAATATGGCGCGTATTTGAACTGTGTTCGGAGCGTGCCTTAGTTAGCTCCTGTACCGCGTCAAAGGTATCTTGGTCTATAATGATAAGCTCTGGCTGGACAGGAGAACGGCTCTCTCCGCTGCGTATAATGCCTGTATACAGCGGATTACGCAGGATGGCTCTAATAGTCGCGGGATGCCAGTTCTTTCCCTCACGGTCTTTTATGCCCTTTTGACGCAGATAATTGGCGATACGCTGCGGGCCATAGCCCTCATTCAGATAGCTCGCATACATTATCCGGACAATAGGGGCTTCCTCCTCATTTATCACAAGGTCGTTCAGCTCCACACCCTTTTTGTTTTTACGGCCTTTTTTGACCAGCTTATAGCCATAGGCACATGGGCCGCCTCTGAAAAAGCCATCTGCCGCTATCTGCCCCATGCGGGTAGATACGCGGATAGATGTCTTGCGGCTCTCTCCATCCGCCTGCCAAAACCGTATGTAGTTGGTCAGCTTATCGGTGTGCAACTCGATACGCTGCTCACCCTCCTGCGTACTCCATACGCGAATACCGTGGTCTATCAGCCACTCCACCACAAAAGGCGTTTCGTCTGCGATACGGCCAATACGGTCAAACATGAAGACAAGCAGTACATCAAACTTCTTTGCACTTGCCAATTCTTTGACTTTTTGTATCTTATCACGGTTTTCCGCTCGTACCTTGTGCCCGGAAACACCTTCCTCTTGCAGTTCATAGACGATCTCCCAACCCATCCTGTCGCAGAACTCGCGGCAGGCTTTTCTCTGCATGGGAATATCCGCCTCGTGCTTTTCATTGTAGTACACCTGCTGACCGGTAGAAACACGGTACAGGCACAATGCCCTCAGCTTCTCCGCAGATGTCTCCATATTGTGCGGGTACGGCATAATAGAATTATTCAGTATAACACTCGTATTGTTCATGGCGATCCATCCTCTCTTTTGTCATGTGAGATAACAGATCGACACATCCTCATATTGGATTGTCAAGGTGCAACCACAGCTATTGCCGCAACTATATTATCTCATATTTTACAAATAGTGTCAAATTTCTGCTGAAATTACTATAAATTCGCAGAATTCAGGAATGCCAGATATGAGTCCATCAGGGTGCGTTTGAAGCGTTCTTCAATCTTAGGATTTGGGTCACAGGCAAAAACCGCTTCTACCTTACAGCCGTTAAACTCAAGATGGAGCACCGGGCGTCCCTGCAAGTCCTTCTCCAGTGGAAACTTCTCATGGTTATTCATTAGTGTACTCCCCCATTTTGGCAGCACAATGCTGCTGTTTCTTTTTCAGTGGCGGAATGGGCGACAGCGGCAACTGTCTCATAGGTCACGGCCTCCCTCCATTCTGATGGCGGGGCGTTCTACGCGGTGAAGCATAGCCAACGCAAGTATCTTACCCCTCCGCAAGTCGTGGCGGTGGCACTGCCACAGTGCCGCCATGTGACGATGGCGTTTCTCGCTCCCGTCCCTGTGGACGATCTTGGCGCACCTCTCACCGGCTCGTTGCTTCGGGAATGTACCCAAACAGCCCTATTCAGTTTTAGAATGGCATATAGCCGGACTGTTGCCAGCCCGTGAGAAGGCGCAGCACACTGCGCCCTCTCACGGATCAGTAACACTAATCCGTTTCAATGACCTCGCCTTCAGGCAGGCGGGTCAGATCAAACTTGTAGATGATCTGCAACATCAGCTTGCTTTGCAGACGCCCTTTCAGTTCCATATCCACAGCCACGCGGCGGTTGCCGTACTCATCGGTCATGGTTCGCTGGGCACACATGGTTATGTAGCTGTCGTAATTGCGGAGTACCTGCTCCATGGCGATAGGATCGCCAGCCTTGGCTGCAAGAATGGTTTGATAGGAAATGTTATTGCCCATACGAACCTCCCAACAATTTCCGCAGTTTGGTCAGTGATGCCGCTCTGCGATGCTGCACCGTGTCCGGCTTGAGCCGCAGCAACTGTCCGATCTGCGGGTCGCTCATGCCCGCAAAGTAGTACAGCAGCGCCACATCTCGCAGGCGTACCGGTAGGACAGCGATAGCCTGTCCCAGTGCGGCGTTCTCTACCGCCACGGTATAACCGCGGATGTGGAACTCCACCGTATCTTCGGGGATGCGGTCAACTATGGACAGCCTCGCCATCTCCACCGGCGTAAGTGCCGAAAACGCCGTCTCGTTCTTTGCATGATATGCCAGCTCCCGCAGGGCATCGGTACGCTCGTTGCGGATGACCTGCTTGCAGAAGGAGTCAAAGGTCTGCTCCGTGTAGGCGTAAAAATCTGTGAGTTTCATAGTCGTTCTCCTGCTGTCTTTCGTTCTGATGTAGCTATCACGGACAAGAACCGCAAAACCCGAATTTTTCCCGAAAAGTAGCAGTAAAGTTACAAAAGGCTTTTGTATTCGATTTTTTTCGCAAAAGTGGGGCGAAAAAAGGCGTCTCAAGTTGAGACACATTTCGACACGAGACATGATAAGTTGCAAAAAGGAAAGGCGGCATACTGCCGCCTTTCCTTTTTATTTAACCCGCCATGCCGCTACCTAAGTCATAGCCAAGATCGCAGGTATAGCGCCACTCGACTACATCGCCGTCCTTCACTTGGTATCGGGAGCAGCCGTAGTTGGGATACCAGCCGTTGACGTTGTACATCCAGCCGGAGAGGCTTCCCACGTCGAACTCGTAGAGGTTGTTGATCCCCTCCACATACGCACTGTTGTACATGGGCGTCCAACTGGACTCCATATGGATGGCGTTGTCACGACATACACGCTGAAGGACATCGAATACGCTCTCGCCCTCGCTGAACCCCACCTCTGTGGCCGGAAAAATAACACCATCTTTCGGCACGAGGAACCGCTTGTTTTCCACGCACTTATCCATGTTGTCCAAGATAGTCTCGCAGGAGATGGAAAGTGTACAGGTGTGGGTCATGGAGGTATCCACCGTCGTGTCCTGCGGTTCTACTGGAGCAGGTCTGCCCTCTGGTATGGGATCGGTCATGTACTGGTCCTTATCGCCGGTATTCTCCGGCTGCGTCTGCTCGCGGCCACAGGCCGCACAGGACAGCAGCAAAAGGATTGCCAGAAACAGGAAAGCGATATGCCTGCATCTTGTTTTCACATTACTGCTCCTTCTTGATGCGGCGGTAGCGGCGCGCCATGCCGAAGGCCAATAGTGCCGCCACAATGGCGGCCAGCAGTATCGCTCCCAGCGGCGTTTCCGTCAGAGCAGCACCCACGATCTCAAACACGCTGTTGCCCTTGCCGTCCGGGCCGAACTTGCCGTTCTCCGCGGCTTGGAGGTAGGTAAGAGCGGATACAGCGGAGGGGAAGTCCAAGAGCTTGCTTGTATAAGAAGGCAGTTCGGTCAGGCCATCCACATCTGCATCTACCTCCGTTCTGGTGACAAACCCAAGCCCATCAATGTAAAAGGTTTTCAGACCATCCGCGACTGTGTTGCCGTTTTTTACAAAGCGTTCATCATTCAAGGAGATACCCGCGGCATCCATCATATCCAGTACGGCGAGAGTCGCCGCGCCGTCAGGCAGGCCATCTCTGCCGGGGAAGCTGCCGTCCGCCAACTGCACGGAGGAGAGATATTCAATGGCACTTTCTACCGATTTAGCGATGTACTCTTTGTCCGTATGCGGAGCCAGCGCCGCGACAGCACCGGCGTTTAACTCCACTTGGTCTTTGTTCGTGAATTTGCTTGTCTGCCAGTCCTCGCCCTGCTTAAGTACATACTTGTAATGATCGTCAAACTTTCCGTTCGGCATCTGGTACTCGATCATAGCTGCCGCATACTCATCCACAAGCATATCCGCGTCGATGCCCCGTGCGCGCCACACATTGGGATCGACCGCGTCAACATCCTTCAGCAAGTCGTCGAGTTGGGGAAACTCTCTGCCGTCAAGAGATGTCAGCGGTGCGAGATAATCAAGTCCCTCCACATTGCCGGGGTCCATCCCCAACGCAACGAGAGCTCTGACAGCCCCACACGAAAGGGTCTTACTCTTCTTTTTATAATAGTATTCCTTGCTGGTCAACATCATGTTCTTCATCAGCTCGGAGAGCTGTGCCTTCTCCTCCTCGGAGAATCCTCCATTTGCCTTTTCGAACGCCAAGACTTCCCTCGCAAAAGAGGATATGTCGCTCTCTGTTACCACCCATGTATCCTCGTTCCAGCGGCTTCCGCCGGATATCTCCTGCTCGAAGAGTGCCTTCTGTTCATCCAGCAATTTGGAAAAATCTATGGTAGACACATTTTCGGACGCGGAGGGGGCAGGATCGGTGACAGTAACACTCGCCGCTTTCGCGCCCGGCCTGATACTGCACAAGCCCGTATACGTTGCAGGATTAATATAGCTCCGTCTTAATACAGTGGTGACCACCATATCAAATGTCTCTTCATCTGGCGATATACTTGGCGGTTTCGGCATCACCTTCGATACACTATGATACCACCCCCCCCAAAGAGCATTGTAACCCCATTTTACATCATAACGGTAAAACCCTTGATACGGCGCATTCTCTGCTTCCTCAAAATAGAAATCCTGATACCAACCCATCATGCCGTCCAGCACGGTGTGGCCATCCTTGGTGAAGCGCTCATCCGTGAGGGAGATACCCAGTGCGGCCAGCATCTCCAGCACCGCCGCGTCCTCCTCCACGTCCTCATCGCCGTACTTGACGAAGCCGCCGCTGGGGAGCTGCTGCTCGGAGAGGTACTTCAACGCCTTGTCAATGGCTGTGGATACATCCTTGCGGCTTTGGTAGGGCGCAAGGGCCTGTAAGGACTTGGCAGTCAGCAGTATGTAGTCAAAGCGGTCCGGCTCATCGTCCACACCCTTTTGCTTCAGTTCGGTGGGCCATTTAGATGTATAGCGGAACTCGCCGCTGCTCTGCTGCCGGGCAAGAGCCTCGGTCAAAAGCTGCTCCCGCAGAGCGTTGAACTCGTCTGTCTTGCCGACGTCACCGGCAGCGTCCAAATCCATCAGCATATCCAACCGGTCCTCGTCCGCCTCCACCAGCTCCGGCTTCCGCAGGGTGTCCATGAGGTCGTACCCGGCGAAGTCCGTCACGTCCAGTCCCATAGCCGCTACTGTGCGGATAGCACCGGGGATATAGGCCGTCTTGCCCCGCTTGACGGCGAGGTCCAGCCAGTCGGCCAGCGCTTGCAGGTATTCGTCATAGAAGCCGCTGGGGACAGTTGCGCCGGAGGTCCACAGGGCGTAAACTACCTTGGCATTCTCCTCCTGCGTGGCCGTGGCAAGATAGTCCTTGCTTTCAGTAACGCGCTGGATCACCAGCTCCGTCACCGTCTGATACGCCTGCTCCGCCTCATCCGTCCATCCGTCCGCAGGGGCGGCCTGTACTACGATGGGCAAAAGCATCGCCAGCGACAGCAGTGTGGTGAGTATTCTTGTGAAATGCTTTCTCATTTGCTCTCCCTCCTGCGGCGGACGAACACCGTCACGGCCACCATGACGACCACCGCGCCGCCGATGATGAGAAACAGGTTACGCTGTGCCGCGTCCGTCTGTGCTTTCACCGCAAGTACGGCATCCCAGTTCTGGATGAGTGCCTTGTCATGGTCGGACAACGCCTTGTAGCGTTTCACCAGCCTGTCCACGGTGGGCTTCTCGCCCAGTCCGGGTTCGGTCATGGGGATGATCTGCTCCTGAATGTCTGTGTTTATAGCCTCGATCTCCGCATACAGCGCATCTATGTCGCTCTTGGCCTGCGTCAGCTTGGTCATGTAGGTATCATAGCCGTCAAAATCACGGCTCATTTTCAGCTTGTTCAGCAGAGCCGTCACTTCCTCATCGTTCTCTGTACTCAGCTTCTTGGGCAGGGCGTCCGCCTGCTGCCGGTCGGCCTCGGTGAATTCGTAGCTGCCCGCGAAGGATACATCGCTCTCCTCCGGCGTCAGTATCTTGGCGGACACACTGCCGCCGCGGAAATCGTACAGGATACCCATTCCCTGCGCCTGACGCCACACGGCCGCCAGCGCCAGCAGCGCCTGATCGGTAGCCATACTGTTGCTCTCACCCGCAATGGCGAAGGGGTTGCCGGGGTCTGAATCGTAGGAGTGGGCGAAGCCGCCGTCCTCCTGCTGGTAGTAAAACAGCGCATCCAACAGGTTGATGCCGTTTTTGATGAACCGCGGGTCATTCTGCGGGTCAATACCGATAGAGCACAGCGCCACGATGATCTGCGACACGGATTCGGAGTTCCGCGTGCCCCAGCTGCGGAAATCGCCGGTATCCAACTGCAATTCAGACAGGCAGCTCAGCGCCTTATCCACCGGGTCCTTCACGTTGAACGTAGAATCCCAATAATAGGGTGCCAACGCCTGTATCGCCATAGCGGTGATGTCCGGGTCAGCGGTGCTGCCCTGCGCGAAGCGCAGATTAAAGCCGTTATCCGGGAGCTGGAAGGACAGTATTTTCTTTACCATCTCCATGCGGGTATAGCTGGATTTCGGCGGGATATTATACGTCATGCTGTCCAGCGTGATAAGCCCCCACAGCCAGCCGTTGAGGCCCTGCGCGCCGATGTCCATGGTCTTGCCGCGGTCATATACGCCGTCCGCGATGAGGTTGATGTCGTTACCGTTTTCATCCTTGCCGAAATGAGTGGGGTCGCCGCCGCAGGCCAGCACAGCGAGAGAGATGCGGTGCCACTCGGTGGCCTTCACCCGGTCCAGCTTGTCCGGCTCACGGTACTTCTGCTCAACGTAGGTCTGCAAGGCCGCGAGGTAGGCGTCATAGTCATCCTCCACGCCGCAGCGGCTCAGACCGATGGGCAGCCAGTCCGCAGCCGTGCTGCCAGCGTAGGTCAGCTCGTCCCCGGAGAGTAAATTGTCGGTCTCAGACAGTCCCAGCACAGAGCGCTTCTGCGCCATGATGCCCTGAATGGCCTCGGAGATATCCTCCAGCGTGTATTTGCCCTTAGGCACTACCTGCCGCTGGTTCTGCTTTTGTGCGGCCGCTGCCTGCTCTGCCGTCATGGGCGTAACGGCGATATTCACATCGGCGGTGAATGTGCCGTCTATGAACCGCACCTCGCCAATGGAGTTGGAGCGCTCCTTACGGACAAAAACGCCCCAAGTCTTCTCCTCCCGCTGTGCGTCCTTGCCCACCCGTATCTCCACCGTGCCGGTGAAGAAATCCGGATGGTCCAGTGTCACGGACTGCACATAGTACATCCCATTGATGGAGATGCCGCAGGAAACTTCGTTTTTGCTGTCCTTCAGCACGGCCAGCACTACGAGTGCGTTTTCGCCAGCAGGCAGATCATAGTTCTTATTGGCAGCGAGGTATTGCACTTCCGCGCTGTCCGTATCACCCGCCCTTTCAAACACCCAGTAAGGCAGTATGGCCCCTTCCTGTGCCTCAACATTGATGCTGTATCCTGCCGCGTAGGCTGCGGGTATCATGCCGAAAACCAGCACCAACGCCAGCAGAAACGCCGTCAAATTTTGCGTTTTTCTTCTCACAGAGGTATTCCTCCTGCTTCCGTTTATATAGCCGTATTCGCGTGGACGGAAGTTCCGCCCACGCGAATCGGCAGACTACACCCGCGGCGTAATCAGATTTAATTATTTCTCGTCATGCTCATCGCGCTTGACCTTGTGGTAACGGCGTACCGCGCCCACGATGATCAGCGCTACGATGACGGCTACAATACTCCAGACGATGATGGGATTCTCCCGCACCACCGTGCCGATGATCTCCCACACGGAGTTGCCGCTGGCACCGCCCTCGGTATCCTGTCCGTCCGGCACATCCTCCGGGGCATCGGAGGTCTGAGGATCGTTGGCGTTATCGGTGTCCGGCTCGTCCGCGTTCTCGGACAGACTGTCCATGCTCACCTGCTGAGAATCCAGCCACACAGGGAAGGTCATGGACGTACCGCTGGCCTCCCACTTGCTGTACAGACGGTCTGCCAGTGCTGCAAGGCTGCTGGCGTACTGGCCGTAGATACTCTCATAGGTGCCGCTGGCCATGCCGCCGCCACCGGTCAGCCACGCACTGAATACCTCCTCGCTGCCGGAGTCGATGTACTTCTGCAGCGCCTTGGCGATGGTGTCGCCGTCCTTTCCGTCCACGCCGGTGTGCTCGTTGAGACTGGCCAGCAGCAGAGCCGCCAGATCCTTGGCCTCATCGGTCTTCTTACCCACGGCTGCGGTGGCCATGTTGTCCAGACTGTTGGTCAGCAGAGCGCGGACCACGTTGGGATTTTCTTCCAGCCACTTCTGGAAGGACTTGTTCCCGCCGTTGGAGCCCCACTCGGCATAGGCGTCCAGCACAAGGCCCTTGATGTCGTACTCCACGTCCATGTTCAGGCCGTCCTGCAGGCCCTCGTCGTCCTTGTCGCCGGTGCCGGTACCGTCGCCGCTGCCGCCGTAGTAGTAACCGCCATTACCGCCGGGGCCAACACTGGCAAATTCGGCGTGGATAGTAACGTTGCTCTCTGCGGGTATGACGATGCTCGGTGTGCCCTTAGTAGGCAGAGTATCGGTCTGGCCGTTATGCGTCCATGTCAGGGACTTCAGGCCGAAGGTGTTGTCCTTGGGCGTGGCCTTGATGGTCACGCTGGTACCCGCAGGCCCATAGACTGCTTCTTTGCTGGAGAGCTCTTTGACCGTGTTACTTGCATTGCGGGTCAGTTCCACCTCGCCGCCAGTACCGCAGTCCACGTCTGTGCGGTAGTACCGCTTGCTCATATCGGGTGTTGGCAGCAGTGTCGGATACTTGTCATCCTTGTCCTGCTTCCACCAGCCGAGCTGGGCATCCTGGCCGGTGCCGCCCTGGGAGCCTTCGCCCTTGCCGCCGACACCCCATGCTACCTTACCGCTGGCAAAGTCATCCGCGCTGGCCCTCTCGCCGCCATATGCGGTAGAAAACTCGCCCGCGCTATCAGCGAGGTAGTAAGAGTTTGTGACAAGCTCATTGGATGCACTGATGGCAACGTGCTTTGCCTCATTGTAGGTAAAGCAGTTTTTAATGGTACCACCTTGGGCAATGCCGTAGCTGTAGGCATCGGTAGAGCCCTTGATCTCACCGAGGTTGTACGAGAAGGAGACACCGCCAATTCCACTGATATCTGCCTTTTTGCCGTATACGGCGATTCCCGCGGCTATACGCGTGCCGGTAATATTACCTTTGTTGAGGCAGTATTTCGCTTCGCCGCCATATGTTGAGCTCAGTCCGTATGCAATGCCCCCCGCATACTTGCCGCTGACATTCCCGGTATTCACGCAGCGCTCTGCCCACCGCAAATTAGTCGCGCATATACCTCCGGCGTAGCCGCGCGTTCCTGTGGTTTCTGTAGCTTTAACCGTGCCACTATTTTCACACCTGGTGGCTGTGCTATTAGTGCTGCCGCCCAATATACCGCCGGCATAGAGCAGGCCGGTAACGGTGCCTTCGTTTGTACAATCCTCCAAGGTGTATTGGTTTGCCGCGTTAGAAGAATTATTGGCGCCGGCGATACCGCCTGCTGTTACACCGTATATACTCCCCTTGTTGATGCATTTGATGACCTTGACGACATTGTAGGTAGCGCCGGCGTTTGCGACATTATATCCGATCAAGCCGCCGGCGGAACCGAGAGGACTGGCATAGTAATTGAGATTTTCCACTCTTACGGTCACATCCGTAGTGATCTTCTCCAGCGTAATAGTACCGTGTCCCATGACAGCCGTTAAACCGCCGGCATGACCATGATCCACCGTTACCTGCCCGCATATGGTCAGGTTCCTGATATATGTACTCGTGCCGTCCACACCGAGAATCTCGAACAGGCCCGCACGGGTCTCCTCGGTGACATACAAGCCGGTGATGGTATTGCCGTTGCCTTCAATGCTGCCGGCGAAAGAGGCTTTCCCATTGCCGATGGGCGTCCAGCTTTCGTTACCAAGGTCAATAGTGCCCGTGATCGCAAAGTACTTGCCCTTGTAGTTGAAGCCTTCGTCATTGACCTGCGTTTGCAGAGCAGTCAGCTTTTCGGCATTGGAGATCTGATACGGACTGTCCTTGCTGCCGTCACCGCTCCAGATATTTTTCCACACCGCGTAGAGGATAACGTTCTTTTGCTCTTTGGTCACCGTAATTGTCGGGGCCTCACCACCAAAGGTATACTCCGGCACTGCGGCGTCCGACTGTGTACTCCAACCGAGGAACGTGCCGTTTTCGTGCTTGAAGCCAAGATCATCGGCTGTTTTTAGGGTAAATGTCCAAGACGCTTCCTCTTCCTTGAGCAGCTTGCTATCCGATACCGCTGTACCCACGGTTGCGGTGCCGGGGTCGTAGGTGATGGACACAACGCCCTCCTGTGCACCGGGCTCAGGATTGCCATCCCAGCGGGTCATGTGTACAGGGTTGTAGGGCGTGCTCAGCTTGTTGATCCACTTCTCTATATTGGCAGCGGTAGGGGTGTTATCGTTCAGCACCTCCACCAAGTCGGACGCAGCACTGTCCATGGTGACCTTGTAGGTCAGCTTGCCGTTCTCCTCTTCGGTTATGGTAATTTCGGTCGTGTCCGCCTTGGTAGTATCGCTGCCGTTATTGACGTAGATACCGGTTTTCCCGGCAATATCAGCATAGTAGCTGTTGACCACCGTGCCGTTGCTGATGTTGTGGGTCTTTCCCTCTGCGCCGGTCACCGTGCCGAGGTTGTAGCAGTTGCGCGCTTCGTTGATACTGCCGGCGATACCGCCCGTGGCGCAGTTGCTTGTGACCGCGCCAAAGTTGGCGCAGTTGGTTGCCGTGGCCGCACTTCCGACCACACCGCCGACAGCAGAGCCGACCACTACGCCGGTTACCTGCACGCTGCCTTCGTTCCAGCAGAGGTTTATCTTACTGCCGCTAACAGCGTCGCCGACCACACCGCCGGCGCTGACGGCATTATTTGATGATGTAGCTGTCACATCCACTTTGCTCAGGCAGTTGCTCACAGTGCCGGAGCCGGCTAATTGTCCTACAATGCCGCCGACATAGAAGGTGCCTCCGCTGGTATAAGTGGCATCAACGCTGCCCTCGACCTGTACATTCCGCACCGTACCCGCACCCTTGAGGCGTCCAAATAAGCCGGCATACCTTATGTTGGCAGCTACGAGCAGGCCCTTGACCCGATGACCGCCGCCATTGAACGTTCCTTGAAAGACAATGCTATCGGTAAAGCCGATGGGCGTCCACGGGCAGTTGGAAAGGTCGATATCATTGGCCAGCTCAACAGTCTTGCCATCGAAACCCTTAGAGGGGATTTCCTTGCCGTCTTTATCCTTCGCCGTGCCGTTCACCAGCGCGGCAAAGCCGAACATCTCCGCTGCATTTTTCAGTATGTATGTATCTTCGTTCTCATGCCCCACATACCAATCGATGTCCGCTTCGATTTTGCCGCCGATGGTGTAAAAATATGCGTTCTTTGCGGCTTCAGCGGACGCTTCAATGCGAGTGATCTTCGTCGGCTCTCCCTTGGTGCCGTAGCTTACCATGTCGCCGCTTTCAAGCGAGGTCGTATCCACCTCCACAGAAAATGTTTTGTTACTGGCCCAGACACAGTAGGCGTACCATGTGTCGCCGTTTTGGAACACGGTCACATCTTCGCCGCCCTCCAGACGGATGTCCTTGGCCGGTGGGGCGTACACCTTTGTCAGCGTCAGCTCATAAACACAGCCGGGAGCCCCTACTTTGATACGCGCCAGCTTAGGCACTTTAGGTTCATTATCCGACATGCCCCAGGAAAGGTAAGTATTCCTCCCCTTAAAACCGTCGGCCTTGCCGTTCAGTTCCCACGTTACACGGCCAGCGGCGAACTCCTCCGCCGTCCGTGCGCCGGTGTCATTTTCTGCGCCGAAGGTGGACGTTTCCGCCAAATAGAAGCAGTTGGTCGCCTTGCCGCTGCCCACAACGCGGGTGCCCATGCTGTCTTTGTTATAGTAATAGCTGCTGGACACCGTCGCGCCTTCCACGGCCGTGCCCACCAGTCCGCCGACTGCGGCATTTTCATCGCTGCCCTGTGCCTCGGCGGTGGACATGCAGTTTTTCACCGTGCCGCCGGACTCCAGCGTCCCCACGAGCCGGCCTGTGCCGCCGCTGATGTTCACGGACTCGATGGAGCCCTTTACCACGCCGAACAGGTCGCCGTTCAGGCCGGAGATGGAATAGCTCGACCCCGTTCCGTTAAACTTTCCCGCAAAAGGATGGTCAGATGTGCCAATGGATTCCCAATCGTCGGGCAGTGTGATCGACGCCTTTAGGGTAATAGTAGCCATACCGGTTGTGTCACATCTGCCGCTGTTGACCATGCGGGCCAAGAGCTTGAATTGGTCTTCATTTTCAATGCTGCATGTTTGCAGAAATTTCTGCCACGCGGCATAATCCGCAAAGTCTGCTTCCGTTCCGTAGTACAGCCTTACAGGTTTAGCAACTGTGTACTCAATACCGTCCGATGTGATTTCCAACAATTCGTCACTGGCCGGGTCGGTGGTAACGTATATACCCTTAGCTTCCGTCTTAATGGTAGCCTTACCTTCAGTTACCTCGTATTTCCCATCGATGGGCTCAATCAAAGCGTCACCCACCATGACGGTTAACTTAGCTTCACAGTCTGAAAAAACAGGCTCGAACATGATGATCTTGGGAAGTTCCCCAAGCACAGGGTAAGGTTTGTCCGCAGTCCACATCCACCCCTTATCACCCTCAATGTCCATGTTCACTGTCGTAAGGTCTGCGTTCTGCCCAGTAATAGCGGCACAGTTGATGGCCCCAGTTCCCCCCACCACTTTGTCTTCAGCACCGCCATTTTTGTAAAACCAGCAGTTTTTGACATTCGCAGCTGTACCGGCACCTACCACACCACCGCGGTTACTCCCGCTGACTTCTATCTGTCCATAAAAACCACAGTTGATGACATATCCTTTAGCGTTATTGCCTACAACGCCGCCGACCTGAGCTATATTATTTTTAATGACACCGGTTACTATCAGATTTTTCACCGTTCCGGCGCTTATGCCAAATAGTCCCCGGAGAGTCTTCTTTTCGTTAATGTACAGTCCCTCAACAGTATGCCCAGCACCGTCAAATGTGCCTTGGAACTCCTTTTTGTTGTTGCCAATCGGTATCCACGGATATGCCCCTGTCTGACCTTCAGCAGCCTTTGGCATACCATCTTTGTCCAGTTCGTTCAGCTGAATGTCACTTGTCAGCGTAAAATACTTGCCAGAATAGCTTTCCCCCGCATTGACCTGCTGTGCCAAATATGCAAGTTCCGCACCGGTGCTGATTTTGTAGGGATCATCAACCGTACCAGCACCACCAGCAAACTTTTCCGCAGGCTTACCATCCCACACATCACTGTCAGTATCATCATTCAGCGGAGCGATGTCGTCCTCACTGTTATTCTCGTCCTCGGTGGGCTGCTCGTCCTTGTTGACCTCGTCCTTCTTATCCTCGGCAGGATTTTCCTCGCCCTTATTATCCTCAGCGGGCTTGTTGGCGTCGCCTTCGCCCTCACCGGGGTTCTTATCTTCGTCACCGGGGTTGGTGGGCTGCTCGTCCTTGCCGTCCTCGGTGTTCTTGCTCTCGTCGTCCTTGCCCTCGGCATCCTCATTAGGGTTGACATCAGCCGGGTTCGCGTTGCCCTCGATGATGGCCGTACCGCTGCCGCCCACCACCTCCGTGGCAAAGGCCGCGGGGGTCACCAGCGTCAGCGTGAGCACCATGCTCATCAGCAGGCTCACCACGCGCCGGGACATACTGCTTGTCCGTTTCTTCATGTGATCTGTCTCCTCTCGTTGTTGAACGTATCTATATAAAAACTATTTAGTTACCGCTTTTCGGCATCACCACATACAATTTGCCTGTCTCCGGGTCTTCGTACACCGTGCCCTTCTGCTCGAAGCTGCTGGAGGACTGGATGTCCTGCTCCATCTCTTCCGCGTTGTCCAGCTCCTGCATCTGCTCCCGCTGGAGGATCTCCACGCGGGTCTTGCTCAGATCCACGTTCCAGTTCAGTATGACCGCCGCCATCAGCCCGCAGGCGAACACCAGCATCACATCCGACAGGTTCGCCAGCCCGGACATGGCGTCCACCTCCTCCGTCACCCGGCGGCGGGAGGAAAACTTACCCTTCAACATCGCTCGTGACCTCCTCCAAAACTGCCTCCATCAGCGTTTCCAGCGACACCATGTCGTCGTTGTACCACCGCTTGCGGATGTGGGAGATGACGCTGGCCACCGCCGCGCTGATAACGCCGGCGATGGTGGTGTCGAATGCCACGTTCATGGACTCCGACAGCGTCACCGTGTCGCCCTGTCCCAGCGCCACGATGCCGGGGCCCAGGGGTATCAGCGTGCCCAGCAGGCCGAACATGGGGCCCAGCTTGGCGATCATGTCCGTGATGGAGGTGGTGCGGGCGTTCCGCGCCTCCTCCGTGGCCAGCAGGCGCTCCGCCAGCGCCGTCAGGGTGTCCTTGGGCAGCCCCCGGCTCTCCGCCAGCTCCAGCAGGGCCTTCTTCTGCCGCCGCAGCAGGCCGCTGTTTTCAATCAGCTCCGCAAGGCCGTCCGCGCCCGCCGCGTGTACGTCGCGCAGCAGCTGGGGGACGTTACACTTATGCTTGCGGCGCTCCGCGATGTACTCAACCACGATGTCGCCGATCTGCCAGACCGCCCCGGCCATCAGAATTATCAGTATAATGAGGCAGGGGATCATCAGCGCCTGGGCGATGGTATGCAGTATTTCACTCAAAGAGATCATGTGTGTTTGCTCCTATTCCTGTTTCTCGCCCCGCAGATGGGGCGTATTTTTCCCGTTACCTGCCCCGCAGGGACGGGTAACATATTTGATTTTGTATGTGGTTTTGGTTTTGCCGTTCAACAAAGAGAGGAGGTGGGAGGGGCGGCTTTTCCCCTCCCACCCTTATGGAAAGCTGACAGTCTCCGTTCA
>ERZ826242.803-NODE-803-length-41047-cov-10.563061_pt1 | contig 41047 bp, 39 predicted proteins | sample MGYA00519871_ERZ826242 | MGnify/ENA primary metagenome ERZ826242 (study PRJEB31778, sample SAMEA3449226) | human gut metagenome | biome: human gut; feature: human-associated habitat; material: faeces | place: United Kingdom | collected 2010/2012 ...
TTATATCTTCTAAGTTTACTGTATCAATTATAAATTCCATTTTCTTTTCTCCTATTCTTTTATTAAGTTTTTTATTCCTGCTTGTAAAGCAACATCATAAAAATGTTGCATTTGTTGCTTGGTAAACATTTGATATGATTCTAATCCGTATTTTAAATTCACAAGTTCATATTTAGCTGAAGCTAAAGGATTATAATTCAGCATCTCATATTTTACTTCTGGATTTATTTGAATTAAAAATTTTACGATTTGATGAATATTTTCATCCGTTGCACTCATTGTTGGAATCAGTGGTGTTCTAATGATCACTTTATCTTTATATTCACTTTGTAAAACATAACGAATATTTTCTTTAATAAGTTGTGGTGATACATTTGTACAGGCTTGATGTTTTTGCTCATCAAATATTTTTAAATCTATATAAACTAAATCTAAATAAGGCAATGCCTTTTTTATAAGTTCTAATGATGTATAAAATGATGTTTCAATAGCTGTATGAATCTTTTCTTTCTGACATCTTTTTAAAATTTTAATAAGAAATTCACCTTGCATAAAGGGTTCTCCACCGGAAAATGTAACACCTCCTCCATGTTGAAAGAAAACTTCATCCTCTTTAATTTTATTCATTAATTTATCTAAAGTATACTCTTGACTATCATATTGAATAGCACCACTAGGACATGTTTTAATAACTTGATCAAAGTCTTGATGATTTTGAAAATATGGACGATCGTTTTGATAATTAATTTGTTCTTTGAATTGTTGACAACATCTACAATGAATACATTTATTTTTAAAATAGATGACTTGTCTTTGAGTGTTTAATCCTTCTGGATTTTGACACCATAGACAACGAAGTGGACACCCCTTAAAAAAAACTGTTGTTCTTAAACCACTGCCATCATGTATTGCAAATCTTTTAATATCAAAAACCAATGCTTTAGATATTTTCATAAGTTGTTCTTTCAATAATTTCATCTTGTAGCTTGCCAGCAAGTTCAACAAAGTATGCTGTATAACCAGCAACACGAATTGTCAACGATTGATGATTTTCAGGATGAACTTTAGCATCAAGCAAATCTTCTTTTCTAACAACATTAAATTGTATATGAGGTACTTTTAAATCCACAAAAGCACGTAAGAAATTTTCAAATTTCAAACAGCCTGTTTCTGTTTTAAAAAATTCTGGTAAGAATTTCATATTTAAAAGACCACCATTCGTCGTACATGAATTATTAAGTTTTGAAACAGATTTTAAAACAGCTGTTGGGCCTTGTAGATCTCTACCATAGACAGGTGACATACCTCCATCAGCAAGTGGTTTTAAAGCATTTCTACCATCTGGTGATGCTCCTACATTTTCACCCATTGGAACATGTGCAGAAACAGTATACATTCCTGTATGATAAGGACCTCCTCGATAATTTGTATAATGTTTCATCTTTTCTCTAAAGTAACATGCCCATTGATTCCCAAGCTCATCGACCCACTTTACATCGTTTCCATATTTAGGCACTTTATTTAAAAGCATTGTTTGCATGATTTCATAGCCTTTAAAATCTTCTTGTAAAGCATTTAATAAATCATGTTGACTTATCATTTTATCATCATAAACAAGTTGTTTAATAGCTGCTAGAGAATCTACAAGATTGGCTACTTGAATCATTTGAATACCTGATAGATTATATTTAGCTCCACCTTTAGTAACATCTAATCCTTTTTCTAAACAATCATCAATAACAGTAGATAGAAAAGCTGTTGGTAAATAATCTTGATGTGCTTTTTCTACAATCTTTTCTGCAGCCATCATTTTATCAATAAAATAATCAATTTGTTTTTGAAAAGCATTTTCTAAATCTTGATAAGTTTGATATGTTTCTAAACTTCCTAAATCTAATCCTATTTGTTGCTTTGTTAGTAAACATTTTCCATGATTCAAAGTAAGTTCTAATGCTTTATTTAAATTAAACATGGCTGCATCAGACCATCCTAAATTGTTGCCATGTGTTGTCAGTTCAACACATCCAACAATAGCATAATTACGTGCATCTTTTTCTTCAATTCCTAAATCTTCAATCATTGGTTGAATAATAGCTTCATCATTGAAAAATTGTGGCATACCACTTCCAAGTGAAACAACTTTAATAGCAGCTTGCATTAATTCATGGCTAGAATTTTTATTAAGTCTTACAGATAAATTAGGTTGTGGTAATCCTAAATGCTCTTGAGCTTTTAAACAAAGTAAAGAAAGATCATTATATGTATCATTTCCCTTTTCGTCCACGCCTCCTATCGCAATATTAAATCCTATTGGAAATCCAGCAAAATATTTAGCACTATTTTGATTTCTTAAATAAACAACTTGATTAAATTTCAACCACAAACATTCTAATATTTCTAAAGCTTCTTGTTTAGTAAGACTACCTTTTTCTATATCTCTTTGATAATAAGGATAAAGATATTGATCCATTCTCCCTGGTGAAAAAGAAGAAGCATTGGATTCCATATGTAATATCACAAATAAAAACCACAAAGATTGCACCGCTTCATGAAAAGTTTCTGGAGGTCTTTTAGAAAGCTTCATACAAATCTTTCCCACTTCTTTTAATGATTCGATTTTTTCACTTTCAATCAAATCATGATATCTTTGCATAAAATGAACTGCTCCTTCTAATACAAGAATCGTACATTCATAAAATTCTTTTTGTTCATCTTTACAATTCTTTAATTTTTCTTTTGCTTTTTCCATTAAACCTTGAGGACCAAGTTTTAACCATAAAGCACTATCAGGACAAATATGACCTTGAGCATGATCTTTTTGATTAATTTTTACCACTTTACTTATTTCATTAATTTCTATTCCATAAGTTCCTTTAATTGCATCTTCTAAAGATTTTCCTTTCCAATAAGGATAAATCTTTTCTCTAAATTCTTTAATATCTTCTTCTTTTACTAAAAACTGATCTTGTGGTCTTGTTGGTAACGTTTCAAATTCTTGATTGATCCACGAACAACCACTTTCAGGAAAAACAACACCATAACGTACACCCTTTGTACGATTTCCAACAATCAACTCTTCATCTTCAACAGAAATCTCTAATTTCTCTAATGCTGCTTTTAAAGAAAGAGCTCTTTTTTTAGGAATAGATAATTTCTCATTTTCTTGATAAACACGTGTAATGATTCGTGCCTGTTCAATAGAAGCATAACGTTTACTGCTCAACATCTTTTCTTTTAAATCAGAAATTCTTTTTGTTTGATATAAACAATTCATAACACGCCTCCTTTTATTGTTTTTTCTTATTACAAGGCTATTATAAATCAATAAAACAATAAATTTCAATAATTGTTTTATTGATTTATAATAAAAAAAGAAATCATTAAATGATTTCTAATCCATACTCCATTATTTTTTCCTTAAAAGGACTTCCTAACTCTTGTTCACCAATATATCCAGTAAATTCACTTAAATGCCCAAAAACATAATTCCCATCTAAATTGAGTTTTTCATTTTCGGCCACAAGATAACATTTTTTACTTGCATCCATGACTTCTTTTTTTGTAAGACCATCTTCGACATCATATGTGGTTACTTTTCCATCATGTATATTCATTCCTACTGTACCGATAAAAGAAAGATCAAAACGATAATTGTGAATTTGTTCAATTGCAAGAGTACCTATAAAACCATCTTTAGCGCGATTAAAATGTCCTCCAATGAAAATAAGATTTACTTTATGTTCCCCATGTCTAAATAATTGCATAATATCAATCATATTTGTAATAATTGTAAGTGATATATTTTTTTGATAAATACACTTGGCAAGTTCTAAATTCACTGTAGAGATTCCTAAAAAAATCACCGTATTTTCTTCAATCAATTCAACTGCTTTTTTCGCGATGATTTTCTTTTGTGATAAACGTACACTCATACGTTCATCTACATGGTAAGCATGGAGATTCTTTCTTACTTGCATAGCTCCTCCATGAATACGTTTTAAAAGTCCTTCTTTTTCTAGAGCCGTTAAATCTTTACGAATGCAATCTTCTGTGACTTCGAAATCATTTGCGAGTTCTTTAACTTTTACTTTTCCTTCTGTATTTAATCTTGCCAGTATTTGTTCATGTCTTTCTTGTTGAAGCATTTTTTCTACCTCTCTTTTATGACATTTTAACATATTCAAAATATCTTGAAAATGAGTAACAACACCCTTCAACTTGATAAAATATGCAAAATTACACATTTTATTAAGTTAGGTACTTTTTCATAAAAAAAAGGACTACAATGAGTCCTTAATGATTGGTAAGACAACCTTAAATGTTGTTCCTTTACCTAATTCACTTTCTAAATGAATTGTTCCTTTATAATATTGAACAATGTGTTTTACAATTGCAAGTCCAAGACCTGTACCACCTGTTTCCTTATCACGCCCTGCATCACATCTAAAGAAACGTTCAAAGACACGCCCTTGATCAATAAGTGAAATTCCACGACCTGTATCACTTACTTCAATAATGTAGTCTTGATCAACAAGATAAGAATGAATATTTAAACTTCCTTTTTGTTTATTATATTTAACAGCATTATTAATAAGGTTGTTCATCAATTGTTGGATGTGTTGATGATTTGCTAGATAAGTTTGTGATGTTAAATCACATTCTACTGTAATTTCTCTTTTTTCTATTTCTACTTTTAATGATTCTAAAATATCATCAACAATTGGTTGGAGATGAACAGGATGTTTAATGACTTCAATATCTTTGTTTTCAAGTCTTGAAATCATTAAAATATCACCTATCAATTGTGACATATGATCAACTTCTTTTTGTATTTTATCCAATGCTTGTTTTCTTACTTTAGGATCATCAATCATTCCTGCTTGTAATAATTCACTATAACCTCTAATGGATGTCATAGGTGTTTTAAGTTCATGAGAAACATTTGAAAAAAATTCTTGTCTCATTTTTGTAGCATTAACAGATTCAGTAACATTTACAAAGAGCAAAGTCACTCCATATTCTACTTTAGCAAGATGGCAATCATAGACTTCTTCATCTTTTTTTAGAGTAACGATTTTAGGTTCTACACCGATATTTTCTAATTGATCTATAATTTGGTGATCGAAGATAAAATCTTGGATAGGTTGATTCACTTCCATTTTATCACTAAAAAGTTGTTTAGCTTTTTTATTGACCATAAGTATTTCATAATTTGTATCTAATAAAATGAACCCTTCATTCATTTTATCAAGAATACTATTTATTTTTAATCTTTCATTTTTCAAAGTTTTTAGTGTTTTTCTTATTGTATCTGCTTGTTCTTTAAGTTTTGTCGCAATAACATTAAATTCATCATATTGATAATGATCAAAACTTAAATAACGATTATCATTGATTTTAGAAACCTCTTCACTAATTTCTTCTAATGGTTTAGTAAGTGTTCTAGAAAAACGATAAGAAAGAGCTAAAGCAACACATAATGATAAAGCAGCACTAATAAATAATGGTTCTAAAAGTGGGCCTATATTATCAAAGATACCATTATAAGGAATCGCAATACGAACAACATAACCACGATGATAATAAGCCACATACATCATATTCTTTTTAACAGTTGAAGAATAACGTGTCGCATAACCAAACTGATCACTTAAAGCTTCTTTAAATTCACTACGTCCACTATGATTTTCTTGAATCCCCTCTTTATCACTATCCGCTAAAACATTTCCTTCTTTATCAATAATTGTTAAACGTGTATCTTTTGTATAAGCTAAATCATTTAATTTATCTATTTGTTTTTCTAATGTTTTTTGGTAATCAATTTGATTTTCTACAAGCTTTACCGTATAGTACATATCTTTTCTTGTTGTTTGCATCATTTGATCAGAAAGAATCACCATTGAAACACTTGAAGAAAACAATAACGTAATAATTAAAACTGTTGCAAAATATTTAAATAGAGCTTTATTCATCTTATTTCACTTCCTCAACATAGCGGTATCCTACACCTCTAATAGTTTTAATATACTTACTTCCATCATCATCCAATTTAGCTCTTAAAGCACGAATATGCACATCTAAAACTCTTGATTCACCAATAAAATCATACCCCCAAATATGATTTAAAATTTCATCTCTTTCTACGACACGTGTATGATTTTCTACTAAATAAAGAAGTAACTGATATTCTTTATTTGTAAGTTCCATGACTTGTCCATTATGCATCACTGTTCTTGTTTGTTTATCAATTTTTAAGGTTTGACTTTCAATAATCGGCGCTGCTTTAGGAGCATGTCTTCTAAGCAAAGAACGTACTCTAGCTTGTAACTCTAAAACACCAAATGGTTTGGTCATATAATCATCACTACCACTATCTAAACCATTGACTTTATCAATTTCTCGGTCCTTCGCACTTAAAATCAAAATAGGTAATTCTTGATCAGTTTCACGTATCTTTTTGATAGCATCAATTCCTGAAATGCCAGGTAACATTAAATCAAAAACAGCTAGATCCACTTGATCATTTTCCATACTTTTTAAAGCATCTAAAGCATTTGAATATTGTTTAACAATATAACCTGCACTTGTTAAAGCTAAATCTATAATTTCTCTAATATTTTCATCATCTTCTACTACATATATACATTCTTTCATTATTTCCACATCCTTTACATTATCTTAACATAGCAAAAGGGTGGTTATGTTAAGTTTAGGTTAAAAGTTGATTAGAAATAAAAGAACTTATACCATGCTGTTTGTATAAGTCCTTTTTATTATTTATCAAAAATTTTTCTTAGATGTGCATAATCATCAAAGTAATCAATGTTGGTATCATCATTTATTTTATCAAAATTACTTTCTACGAATAAATCTAATTCAATATATGTTCCATATTCAATTAATTTTATTTCTAAATATGTTTTATCTGATTGCTCAAAGAAATTGGAGATAATAGTTACTATTTCTGTACAATTATTTACATCTTTAAAAAAGGAATCATTTCCTATATTGATCAATGATTTTACTTTGGCATTATATTTAGATTTTATGAGAAAAATATAATCATTTAACAAAGTATCAAATATATAATTATTCGTCATAATATTTATTTTATTATCTAATAAATCATAAAATTGTTCTATTTGATGTTTAGCATCATCATATTTTTTATCATCTATGTTATTTTTTATCAAAATTAATCCATATCTTAAACTATGTTGTATTTTTAAAATATTATCATGAAGATAATGTACTAAAGATTGATTTTTTTCTACATATTCTAATTCTTGATTCTTTAACATATATTCTGTTTTTTCATTATAGAGTCGTGTCATATGTAAAAACAAAATACAAACTACAAAAAATAAAACTGTTAACAAAAGTAAAACTAAATAGATATCATCTATTGTTTTTTGCATGTGGCCTACATTATTTAACAAAATGACATATATTCCAAAAATCAACATCATGATCACTGATAATAAAAATTTATTTTTTTCAATGATTGCATTATTTATTTTAGATTTAAAAATTTCAATTATTATAATGATTACAAAAAATAAAATCCTTGCTGTAAACATAACCATTATTTTATAGGATTCCATGATTTCAACAACAGAGAGATGTGCAACTATTTTAATTAAAAGAATAACACATGTTGAAGTAAAAACAGAAATCCACGAAGGCAATATACAAAGAATAAAATTAAAAAGAACAAATTTCTTTTTCATTAAAGAGACAAAAATAAAACTTATAATACCTATGGCATACACTAGCACATTCCCAAATAAATTATATTTTTGTAAGAACTGCATAATGAAAAAATTAATAATAGATGTTATTAAACAAAATCTTTTCTTATCCTCTATATCACAAAAGACACATATCAATAAGGAGCCTAATAACACTTCTAAATAATCTAAAAAGAAATACATCATTTTAATAAATACTCCTTATACGATGCAAGTACATCTTGTTGATACTTCTTTCCAATCTTTAAAGTAACTCCATTTCTCAATAATAACTCTTCTTTATAAATTTCTTTAACCCAAAATAAATTAACTGCATATGATTTTTGAATTCTAACAATATTAGTAGAATTTATAAGAGACATCATTTTATTAAAAGTGCTCGAATATTTATAAGAATTAGAGGATGCATGAATCGTAATTTCATGTAAAAACGATTCTAAATAAATGATATCTGATAATTGCATAGAGGTTTTTCTACCATTTAAATCAAAAGTAATAATTTTATGATTTTTATTAATATATTTTTGAATTAGAGTACATGCGATTTTCATATCTCTATCAAAATTATCTTTCCTAATAAAGTAAAAAGGTTGTACAATTAATGAATCAAAAATCATATCATTCATTGCTGAAACAAATATAATGATTGCATTAGAATTATTTTCTCTAATTTCTTCAGCAATTTTTATGCCATTTTTTTCTTTTAAATCAATATCCAAAAAGAAAATATCTCCTTTTTCAAAATAACGATCTTCAAAATGACTTGTTATACAATCTATTGAATAATCAAGAAAGATATCTTTAAATCCATCATATACCATTCTCTCTATCTTTTTAGCAAAAACTTGATCATCATCTACTATTTTTATTAACATTCATATTTCTCTTCTTTCTAAATAAAGTTACGAAAAAAAGTATACCATATTATTATTTTTTATACTTATCTTTAATTTCTTTAACATAATGTATTTGATCATTGAATTCTACCATCTCATTAATACAATCATTCAATTCATTTTCTTTTTCTAAATGCCCTAAACAAATAATTCTATAATATAGCCTCATAACATATCCTATGTCTTTTTGTTGACTTGTAACCTTCTTTGATAATTCAAGAGCTTCTTCATATTCTTCATTTAAAATGAGATACATGATTTTAAAAAGTGGGTTTTTAACTTTATTATCCAATTGAGGATCATATAATTTTAAATATTCATCTTTTTCATTTAAATTATAATAATATTGTAATTTTATAGTATACCAATGTCTATTTTGCTTTTCATCAAAAATTCTTTTACTATTTTGTTCTACAAAGTTTTGATATTCTTCTTTATAATTAGAAATTTCTAAAAGAAAAATATATATTGTTATTAAACTGTCATTAATAGACTTATTGTGAATTTTATCGATTGCTTCTTTTACTGTAGATAAATTCTTTTCTATATATTCACTTTTCAATAATAACTTAGGAATACTCATTATATAAATACTCATCACAATACCAAACAAAACGATTAAAATCAAAGAATAGATTAATACCCTTTCTAAATGATTAATATTCATAATAACAATCAAAAAAGCCAATAAATAATAAATTAGTATAATGAATCGATAACTTAAAACTATCTTATTCTTCATAGTTTTTACCTACTTAGAAAGATATAAATCTAAAGGTGTTTTTGTATGTTCAACAACATAACCACTGCCACCTCTATCTTTAACATCTTCAACCATTGTTGTTATTAAAAGAGGTTGTTTACTATCTGTCGTCATTACTGTAAACCAACCAAGTTCTGTTCCTGTTGTATCACTTTGGCTTTGTTTGATTTCTGCTGTTCCTGTTTTTCCAGCAAGAGCGATACTATCATGATAGATGGCATGCCCTGTTCCTTTTTCGTCTGCAATAACATTAATTAAATCTTCTTTTATTGTTTGTGATGTTTCTTTAGAAAAGACATTTTTAATCCATGTTCTTGTTTTTCCTTGAACGATATGGGGTTGATAGATTGAACCATTATTTACAAAAGCACTATAAATACTTGCAAGTTGTAGAGGATTCATCAAAATTTGTCCTTGCCCATAACCACTATCAGCAATTAATTGATCACTTACTTTTTGATTTTTATTTATATACTGACTTTTATTTAAGGAAAGTTCAAAAGGAATCTTTTCACCAATCTTTAAATTTTTGTAATATTTAAATAAATTATCTTTTCCAATATTTAACGCATTTCTTGCAAAATAAACATTATCTGAATACGTGATAGCGTTCTTTAAATTATTAGGTGAAGGAGCATGTAATGTTGTTACATAATAGCTTCCCCAGCTTGAATCTTTTTGCCATTTATCTTTAGCCCCTAAATCTTTATCTGGATCAATTGTCTTTGTTTCTAAACCAATGGCTGCTGTAATCGGCTTCATTGTTGATCCAGGTGTATAGGTTTGTTTATAACGACTCATCATTGGTTGGTTGACATCATTATTTAATTCATTCCATTTATCCGTTGAAAGTCCTAAGACAAAATCATTATTTGAATAAGATGGCGTTGAAACAAGTGCTAAAACTTCTCCTGTTTGTGGATTTAAAGCAACAGAAGCACTTTTATCATTTTGATATTCATTATAAAGACTTTGTTGTAAATTGATATCGATTGTTAGTCGAATATCTTTTCCATCTTTAGCTTCTTTTTGGGCAACTGTTTTAATGATATTGTTATTTTCATCAACAATAACAATTTTTCCACCTACTTCTCCACGTAACTCTTTTTCATACGTTGCTTCAATACCACTTCTACCAATTACTGAACTACTTGTGTATCCTTCACTTTTATGTTTTTTTAAATCTTCTGAATTAACATTTTGGACATATCCAATGATATGAGATGTTATTTTATCATAAGGATAAACACGCATAGAAATCGTATTGATTTTAACACCTTTAATATTTAAAATTCCTTGTTGCATCAATTGATTTTTTACTTGTTCTGATACATTTTTAATAGGTACAAAAGAATCATCTTTGATCCAAGATGCACTCATTTTCTTTTGAATGGTTTCAACATCCGTTTCTAAATACTTAGCTATTTGTGCATAATCATTTTCACCATTAAGTTTTCCTCTTACAAGACCAAATGAATAAGCATTTCCTTGTTTAGCTAAATATTTTCCATTTCTATCTAAAATATACCCTCTATAAGGTTGTGTCGTAATCACTTTTACTTTGTTCTTATCAGAAAACTCATCAAAAATAAGTTGCTTATTAAATTTAATTTGTTCATTTTTAATTTCAATCTTATTTTTATATTTAACTTTTCCAGCTACAGTATCCATCGATATTTGATATTGAACCATATTATCTTTTTCATCTATTACTTTTACCTGTATATTACTTGGATTTATTACATCATAGATTTCTTTATGCTTTTCAATAAAATATTTTTGTGTAGGAGTATAGACTGTCTTTTGATCTAACATTTGATACATTTGTTTATAATCTTTCTTTTTTAAAAGTTCAAAATATTCTGTAACAACTTGTTCATTACTTTTTCCATGATTAAAAACAAAAAATACCACTGTCATAAGCAGTACACAAACTATTAACCCAATTATAATATTTCTTTTCTTGTTCATATGGTAATCCTCCCTAATTAATACAATTATATGTGATGATTAGCATTAATGATATATTTATTGCACAAGATGTTCTTTATTTGCATAAAAAGCTTTTTTTAAACTGTCATTTTGTGATATTGACTCAGAAATTATCATAAATTATAATATAAATGAAAAAAGGAATAGTCATAAACGACTAGCCTTGGATTTTCTTGAGAAAAATAACTACCTCAATGTTCGCCAAAACTTTTCGAGGTAGTTATTTTTTTGCATTATTTTCTATTATATATAGAAGTATTTATAGCAAACTATAATTTTTTCATGACGATAAATGTATAACTGATACAAAATATGAATTTAGATTTCAAATTTTTCTTAATAATTTAAGAAAAACATGTAAAAACTAAAGAAAACCACTCAAAATATTAAATTTCTTTACATCTTTTCTTACCTAATTATTACTTATTTTATTCGTAAGTTAAGTACAATTTTATTTTTGAATTACTTTTCAAACTTTCTCCTTCCATCAATGTATAAACATTTTTATCTTTTAACCTTTTTTCTGAAATAAAATAACATTTATAATTAGAAAAATCCTCATTTTCTAATAAATTAATTTTAGATATTGTTTTTGGTTTTGAGGTATTTATATTGCTAGAACAATCAAGATAAATACATGTATTTTCATCGATTAATTTCACAGTTATTTTCCCTTCATCAGCACTATAACCTTTAAATATATTTTTTATATCAAAATGGTTATTGATTTCGTAACTGCCTAAAACATCTTGAATAATTTCACCATCTTTTTCATATTGAAAATAAAATGTTATATTATTGACATTTTTTGATAAATAATGATATTTTGCATAATAAGTTGAAGATACATCATCTTGTTTTAAAGATAAAACAGCATCTTTTTCTAAAAACATATAATGAACAATACTTATACCAAAGGCAACGATAAAAAGAACAAAAATATAAAATAGCTTCTCATTCTTTTTAGCTATATGTCTACGAATTTGACCTAGCATAATAATACCTCCTTATATTTTTATTATATAGAAATCAATCATCCTTTTAAATCAAATAAAGAAAAAACCTCTCTAAAAGAGGTTTAAATTAATCGAGTATTGTTAAGTTTTCCTGTTTGGTTGAACTCAATCCATTCACAGATATTAACAACATGATCACCAATTCTTTCAAAATACTTTGCAATCATTAAGAAATTGATTGTTAAATCACCTTTATCATTTGATTCTTTAATCATTTGAATAATATCTTTTTTAACTTGATCAAATAATTCATCCATTTTAATATCCATCTTCTTTACTTCTAAAGCATGGTTTAAATCATGTTGATGGAAAGCATCTAAAGCTTCTTTAACCATTTTAGTTGCAATTTTTGCCATATCTTGAATATGACCAATCATTAAGAAACTATCCATTTCTTTCATTTCTAAAATCAATTCCGCAATATCTGCACTTTGATCTCCAATTCTTTCTAAATCTGTAACTACTTTTAAAGCAGTTGAAACATCTCTTAAATCAGAAGCAACGGGTTGTTGTTTTAAAATCAATGATAAACATTTTGCTTCAATGGATCTTTCCACATCATTAATTTGTTTATCTCCATGAATAATATCTCGAGCAAGTTCATAATCTTGTTCCTTAAAAGCTGTAACACAGTTTTCAATAGCTAAAACAACAAGATGACACATTCTATCTAAATCAACATGCATCTTATTAAGCTCTTGATCAAATTGACTTCTTGGCATCTTTCTTTCCTCCTATCCAAATCTACCAGTAATATAATCTTCAGTTCTTTTATCTTTTGGCATACCAAAGACATCTTTTGTTGGTCCATATTCAACCATTTCTCCTACTAAGAAGAAGGCAGTATAATCAGCAATACGACTTGCTTGTTGCATATTGTGAGTAACGATAGCAATTGTATATTGATCTTTTAATTGTAATAAAAGTTCTTCGATTTTAAGTGTTGAAATTGGATCTAAGGCACTTGTTGGTTCATCTAATAAGATAACTTCTGGTTGTACCGCTAAAGCACGGGCAATACATAATCTTTGTTGTTGTCCACCAGATAAACCTAAGGCACTTGAATGTAAACGATCTGACACTTCATCATAAAGCGCTGCTGCTTTTAAACTATCTTCAACGATTTTATCAAGTTGTTTTTTATTTTTAATACCATGAATACGTGGTCCATAAGCCACATTATCATAAATTGACATAGGGAATGGATTTGGTTGTTGGAAAACCATCCCAACTTTTTTTCTAAGTAAAGTTGTATCAACACGGCTATCATAAATATCTTCACCATCTAAGATAACATCCCCTTCAATTTTAACGTTATCAACATAATCATTCATACGATTTAGTGTTTTTAAAAATGTTGATTTACCACACCCTGAAGGGCCAATAAACGCTGTAATTTTATTTTCTTTAATATCTAAATTGACATCTTTTAAAGCATGTTTTTGTCCATAATACAAATTCAGATGTCTTGCTTCTATTTTATTTTCCATCTTAATTATCCCCTTTATTTACATCAAATCTGCGACTGATCCATTTAGCTAACATATTTAAACCTAAAACAATAACTACTAAAACAAGAGCAATCACAAATGAAACTTCATAATTACCTTTAGCCATTTCTAAATATAATTGAATAGTAAGAGTTCCCCCACTACTTAACAAATGTTTAAAAATATTAGTAGGTAAAATAGCAACTGAGCCTGCCGTAAATAATAAGGCAGCGGATTCAGCAACAATACGTCCCATCGCAAGAATGACTCCTGTTAAGATACCAGGAATTGCACTTGGTAAAAGAACTGTACGAATCATATACCATTTTGTTGCTCCAATTCCTAAAGCAGCTTCACGATAGCTTTTAGGAACACATTCTAAAGCTGTTTGAGTATTTCTTGAAATGATTGGTAAAATCATAATAGCAAGTGTAAGTGACCCTGTTAAAATAGAGAAATTCAAATGACAAAATGATCCAAAGAACAACATCCCAAATAATCCATAAATAATTGATGGAATACCTGCTAAAACTTCCGTTGTAAATGAAATGATACTGACGAATTTTTTATTTTTTGTATATTCATTTAAATAAATTGCTCCACCAATTCCTATTGGACAAGCAATTAAAAGTGTCACAATAACAATATAAAGTGTATTAATAATATTAGGTAATATACCTACAGTATCATTAATAATACTTGTTGTATTTACTAAATAAGAAAAATCAAAGGCTGGTATTCCTCGATAGAGAATATAACCAATAATAACTAATAAGATAAAAATTGAAAGAAATGAACTTAATTGAATAAGTGCATAAAGAACTTGATCACTGACACGTTTCTTTTTTTCTAATATTGTATTATTCATCTAAGTCACCTCTTTTTAAAACATATGTTAAGATTAAGTTAATAATCATGATAAAGATAAATAGAACAAGTCCAATTGTGAATAAAACTTGACGATGTGTACCACTAGCATATCCCATTTCTGAAACGATGGCTGTTGTTAAAAAACGTACCGAATTAAATGGAAGTGGAAGAGATACTGCATTTCCGGCTACTAACAAAATAGCCATTGCTTCTCCAATAGCACGTCCTACGCCAAGTACAATAGCTGACATAATACCTGATTTAGCACTTGGTACAACAACCTTAAAGATTGTTTGCATTTTACTTGCCCCTAAAGCAAGTGAGCTTTTACGATAATCATCAGGGACAGCTTTTAAGGCTGTTTCTGAAATATTGATAAGCGTAGGTAAAATCATGATTGCTAGTACGATAATAGCTGATAAAAGATTTGCCCCACCTGTAAATTGATGTGTTTTAGAGCCATGGTAGATCATTAATTCTAATTTATACATCATTGGATTGACAATCAAAATACCTAATAATCCATAGACAACAGACGGAATCCCTGCAAGTAATTCAATTGCTGATTTTAATATTTTTCTAAGTTTTACTGGTGCAATTTCAGCAAGGTTAATTGCTGTAAATAAACCAATAGGTACTCCTATACAGATTGCTAGAAAAACCCCAACAATGGATGTTAATATAACATAAGCAATCCCATATTGAGGATGAGCTGCCGTTGGTGCCCAAGTTGTAGAAAACAAAATACCTGTAATTCCTTCTTTAAAAATGGCAGGTGTCCCTGAAATAATCATATATCCTGTAATAGTAACAACTGCTAAAACAGAGATAATAGCACAGCCACGAAAGATCATCGCGGCTGTTTTTTCTACTAGGGATTTTGCTTTCTTATGGCTAATAATTGATAACTTTTTTTCCATAATACTTCCCTCTTTATTTTTATTTATTTGGTGTTACTAAACCAACTTTTTTGATGATTTTTTGTCCAGCATCACTATTGATGAAATCAAATACTGCTTGAACTTGTTTAGATTGTTCACTAATTTTTCCATTTGTAGCCATTACGAATGGTCTTTGTAAAGCATAGCTTCCATCTTTTACAGTTTTTTCACTAGGTTCAACACCATCTAATTGAAGAGGAGAAACTGTATCATCTAATACATCTAATGAAACATAACCGATTGATCCAGAAGTTTTAGCAACTTTAGCAAGAACAGCACCAGTTTCATTTAATTCTTGAGCATATTGACATTGTTCTTCAATTCCTAATAATTCTTCAAATGCTCCACGCGTACCAGAACCAGCTTCACGTCCGATAACTACGATTGCTTCATCTTGTCCACCTAAATCTTTCCAGTTAGTAATTTGTCCTGTATAGATTTTTGCTAATTGATCTTTTGTTAAGTTTGTTACTTTATTAGATTTGTTTGTAATTGTTGCGATACCATCGATAGCAACGATATTTTCTTCTAATCCTTTTGCTTTTTCTTCATCTGTTAAAGCACGAGAAGAATCTCCGATATCTGTTGTTTTTGAAGCAACTGCTTCAAGACCTGCACCAGATCCTGTAAATTGTGCTTCTAATTGTAAGTTTGGATATTTTTCTTTAATTCCTTCTGATAAGGCATTAACGAATTTTTCCATTGAAGTTGATCCGTTTAAACTTACCTTTCCACTAATGTCATCTGATGCACTATTTGATCCTCCGCCACATCCGGCTAAACCAAGACACATCATGAAAACCATTAAAACACTTAATACTTTCTTTTTCATTTTTTATTTACCTTCCTTTGTTTTCTCTTAAGATATTATTTATTTTTGTTTCCTTTTCTTAAGACACTCCTATCATAGTGTTTTTCAACACTTTCAAAAATCAAAAGAACGTATGGTTTATGTTAAGTTTATGTAAAATGAAAAAAGTCCATGTTTATAAACACGAACTCACTTTTTATTATTTTTTCCCATAACCTTTACCCTTAGTAACTCCTTTTTCTTCAAGTTCATTTAAAAGTTCTCTTGTTCTTCTTTCTTTAATATCTAAATCTTTTATAAGTTCACTTGCTTTATACCATTCTTTAGGTTCCATAAGGGTTAGAGTTTTTTCATATTTCTTTTTTGTTTTTGCTTTTCTAAATATTCTAATACTTCTAAAGTTGTACTTACTTCGATATGACTATGATAAGGAAGTAAATAGTCTACATCTTTTTGGGTCATATTATTTGTAATTGAATAAAAATTGTCCTATATCGCTAAATAACGGATTTTTTTAAATATCATTTATTTTTGTTGAATCATTCATAACCTGGCTCCTTTAATCAAATTTCTATCTAATATTATTTTATCCATACTCCCATAAAAGTACATTATTGATATCTCATATCACTATAACTATCAGTTATACAAAAAAGTGAGTACTACGTCCCACTATTTTCTTACATATTTTAAATATAAACCTAATTTCATTAAGAGATCACTTTATTTTATTTATATAGAGCTAACCACTTACACTATCAAGCATGCTATAAACTTTTCTCCACTAGCGTTTTAAGCCACAAATCATTTCTACAGTTGCTGGATCATAGTGAGAGAAGAATGAACTTGTGTCTTTATTAAGTGAAGCAATTGTTTGCATATCTTCTTCACTTAATTCAAAATCAAAGATATTTAAGTTTTCTTGCATTCTTTCTTTTCTTACTGTTTTAGCTAAAGGAACAATTCCTCTTTGTACAAGCCATCTTAAAATAACTTGTCCGACTGATTTATTATATTTATTACCAATTTCTACAAGTGTTTCATTTGTGAAAATACCATTTTTACCTTCAGCAAATGGTGCCCATGCTTCTAATTGAACACCATATTTTGTATTGTAAATTAAAGCAGCATCTTGTTGATGGAATGGATTGACTTCTACTTGGTTAACAGCAGGAACAACATCTGTATCTAACGCTAAATCTACTAAACGATCTGGATAGAAGTTAGAAACACCGATGGCTTTAATTTTACCTTCTTTATATAAATCAATTAAAGCACGATAAGCCCCATGATAATCTTTAAATGGTTGATGTAATAAAACTAAATCAAAATAATCTAATTGCATTTTCTTTAATGATTCTTCAACGGAAGCTTTTGCCTTTTCATAACCATAATTAGAAATCCATACTTTAGTAGTAATAAATAATTCTTCTCTTGGTACATTTGTTTCTTGAATAGCTTTACCAACAGCTTCTTCATTTCCATAAGATTGTGCAGTATCAATTAAACGATATCCTGCATCGATTGCATCTAAAACAACTCTTTTACATTCTTCTTCATCTTTCACTTGGAAAACACCAAAACCAACAACTGGCATTTTCACTCCATTATTTAATGTTTTGTATTCCATAATTATTCTCCTTCTTCAAAATTACATTTTGTTGTCGACATTTTGTGTAATGATTCTTTAGTCACTTTATAAAATGGGGTATGTTTATTCACTTTTTTGATTTCTTTCATTTCTTCATCTGTTAGTTTAAAATCAAAGATTTGTGCATTCACTTCAATGTGATCTAATGATTTACTTCCCGGAACAAGACCAAACCCCATTTGGAGATGCCATCTTAAAATAATTTGTACAGTTGATTTATGATATTTCTTTGCAAGTTCTACAAAGATTGCCTCTTTTAACATGTCACTATTTCCATGTCCTAGAGGATACCATGATTGAAGTTGTATATGATTTTTCTTACAAAAATCATATACATGTTCTGCTGGATAATAAGGATGACATTCTACTTGCATGATCATTGGTGGAACTTCACATTGATCTAAAATTTCTTGAATTTGTTCAACTCTAAAGTTAGATAAACCAATCGCTTTGATTTTCCCTTCTTTATATGCTTTTTCTAACATCTTATAAGCATAAACATAATTATTTACAGGATGATGTAAAATCATCACATCAACATAATCAACACCTAATCTTTTTAAAGTGTCATCAATTGCTTGATCGTTTTCATAAAGTGTTGGTCCTAATTTTGTTTCTAAAAAATAATCTTCTCTTTTTAATCCTGATAATTTTAAACCTTTACCTACTTCAACTTCATTTCCATAACGATTGGCAGTATCAATAAGTTGATAGCCATGGTTTAAGGCAAAAGCTACATTGTCTTCAATTTGTTTACCAAATTGTTGAATGGTACCAAATCCAAGTTGAGGGATTTGGTACCCATTGTTTAAAGTAAGAAAATTAGTCATGAATTTTTAATCCCATTAAACGTGTTTCGTTGGCAGGATCTTCAGGATTATGAGATGGTTTGTTTGTATCTAAGGCTTGCATTGCTTTCATTTCTTCATCTGTTAATTCAAAATCAAAGATATCAATGTTTCCTTTCATTCTTTCTTCATTTGTAGATTTAGGTAAAGAAATAACTCCTTCTTGATAAATCCATCTTAAGATAATTTGACCAGCATTTTTATGATATTTTTTAGCTAATGAAACAATTGTTTCATTTTCTAATAAATCTTTATTTCCATGTCCTAATGGATACCATGCTTCTAAACGAATATTGTTTTCAGCCATTACTTTTCTTAATTCTTTTTGTTGAACAAATGGGTTAAATTCTACTTGGTTAACTGCTGGCATTACAGTCATACCGTCTTTAAATTTATTCCATAAGTTCACAGTAATATTAGAAATACCAATAGATTTGATTTTACCTGCTTGATACGCTTCTTCTAAAGCTTTCCAAGCTCCTAAATAATCACCATAAGGTTGATGTAATAAATAAAGATCAATATAATCTACTCCTAATAATTTCATAGAAGTTTCAATACCTTTTTTCGCATTTTCATAACCATAATCTTGTAACCATAATTTAGAAGTAATAAAGACTTCTTTACGATCAATCCCACTATCTTTAATCGCTTTTCCTACATCACTTTCATTCATATATCCTGCAGCTGTATCAATATGACGATAACCTGCTTTTAAAGGAGCTAAAGTTGCATCATAAGTAGGTCCATCATTAGGAATCATGAAGACTCCAAATCCTACAGCAGGAATTGTTTGTTTATTATTTAATTCAAATATTTCCATTATTATCTCCTCCAATTTCTATCTTTATTTTAATTTTTAATTCTATATATGTACAATATCAATAGTGCATGTTAGTATAACTGGAAGTTATACTTGTTGGTTTGCTTCTATAATATCTTTTAGACTTACTTTTTCATGGCGATAACGTGCCTTGGGATTAGCATCTTTGATTTTTGTAATAATTGCTTTTGATGGACAGTTTTGTGCACAAGCTAAACAAAACTCACAAGTATTTTGTTTTCTCTTTGCTCTATTGTTTTCAACGTATAATAAACCACGTGGACAGACTTTCGTACAAATACCACAACCTACACACTTATCAGTGACAGTAATTTGTTCACCATTAATAAATTGAAATTTGAAGTGCAGGAATTAACTGAAAATCACTTAGAAATGGATGTGTAAAGCAAAAATAACCGCACCGGAGTAAATCAATACTCTAGTGTGGTCGTTTAGTTTTTTTGAGTTCCATTTTAAGTCTTCGCTTAAAAATTGCTATTTTATCAAATCACTAAGTAAACCTCACAAAATGATTCTCTCTTTTATCTTAATATTTCGTCTATGATATTTTGAATGTGAATTTTAGTTGCATCTACGCCTAAATCGCTATAACCTTTGTTAGCAATTTCAATAAACTTCTCCTTTGTATCTTTTGTTATAACACCATGTTCTAATTCATTTTCAATATACCATCCTATCCACTTGCAATCCTCTTCACTCGGTGTAACAACTTGTATTCCTTCCTTTTCAAATAGTTCTTTAAAATAGGTGTCTTTCATTGTTCCTTCAGTTCCAAACAATAACAATTTATTAAATTTCTTCTTTTTCGCTTCACTTACACATACTTGAACCAAACTAAGCATAGGGATAGCAGTTTCCCTTGCAACTCTATCAAATACCATATGCTCCGTACAACATGCCAATGCAATAAAATCACAATTTGCTTTTTCTAGAGTTCTTACTGCCCCAAGTATATATTCTGTCATTCCCTCATAATCCTGTGTAGCTCCAAATGGTATCATTTTAAAACAACTAAGACTTTCTATCGTAATTTCAGGTAAAACTGGCTTACCTAGTTTTTTTCATAACGCCATATTCTATTTCTTTATAATATTGCAATGTTGCTTCTGGACCTACTCCGCCTATCAATCCCAATTTTTTCATTTTGATTTCTCCATAGTTTTATTTTTTATACAATATACAATAATAGTATTTAAAATATCTTAGTAACTGTTGTTTTCTAATATTAAAAGAGAATCATCTATGATTCTCCTCTAAATGATCCATACATAATTTAGTAATACCATCTAACATATAATACCAAGGTTCTTTAATAGAATAGAAAGTTGGGATGAATTCTTTTGGCACAAAAGAAAGTAATCCTTTTTCTATCTCTAAAGTATCTGGTGTCATCGGTGAATAGAGAGCTATAGCTTCAGGTCCAATTAAAGAAATGGATGGTAATAATGATTTAATTACAAGTTCCTTAACACCTGCTTGACTCCAAGCAAGTTGTTGGCAATCATCTGATAATTGCATTCTTCTTAAAAAGAAACGTACTTCTCCCGCAATCCCTTCTTTTCCTGTAATAACTTGCCCATTTACAAGGATTCCTTGACCACCAACACCAAAACCAAAAGGTTGTGAATGGAAAATGATATTTTTATATTCTTCATGTTCCAAAGAAAATCCTACTACCGCCGCATTAGCATTATTATAAATAAAGACATCGATATGATATTTCTTTTCAAATTCATTTTTAATATCTTGATCTCTACCATCAATGGATGAACGTAAATGTTGATTATCTTTAATAATACCTGGTGTAGCAATACCAATAACATCAATTGTATGATGTTTTAATAAAACGGTATCGATAATATCATACAAATCATTCATATCAAGACTTGCTTTAATAATCGTTTGTTGATCAATAATTGTTGATTTATCATAAACGCGATAATAAATACGAGTTTGTGCTCTATTAGTTGATAAAACAATAGAAAGAATACGTTTATTTGATTTTTTACAACAGTGACATTTCTTAACTTGTTCTTCTTTCTTTTCTTTATTATAGTTTTCAATTTCACTTTGAATAAATTTAATCGCACCAATTGCATCATAACTTGCAAAAGTTGCTGTTGGTATTTGTAAAACAAGTTTATCAGGTAAACTTTCTTGTAATCTTTTTAACATATAACCAATTTGTGGAGCGATTAAAACAAGATCATAATTTTCTACTTGTTCATAAATATTTGAATAAGCAACCGCATCAAAGTGATAATCTTCCCCTAACATTTCTACTACAGAATTAAGGTTATCTGCAAACATTGATGTTGTAAGACCTGAGGAACAAGATAATAAAACACGGGTTGTTTTTTTGTCTTTTAAACCAATTAATGTTTCAATCATTTCATCATAAAGTTGATGGGCATGATTTTCATCATTAAGTTCAAAATGAAGATAAAACTGCACTTCTTGATTTTTATAAGAAATAATATTAAATTCAACAATTGTTCCATTGGTAACATCAGTAAATTGAATGGTAGCTTCACCATAAGATGTTTTTAATTTAATTGTTTGTTCACTTTCTACATTGATTTGATAATCATCATTTTGATGATCAATAATCCATTTTTTAAATAGATCAGATGTATACATTTTATCTTCACACCTTTCTTTTATCTAATAAAGTTTGTACGCTGGAATTCTTCTTTTTCAGGTAAACCATATTTTTCTTTACCATCATGAATACATTTCATTAAAAATGACATATTTCTAGCAAGAACGCGCATTGTTTGTAATCCTTCTTCATCTTGGCTTGCTTCTCCCATTTCTCTACCATGGATTGCATTCCAATATTGTGAAGAAGCAATTGGCATTCCTGAAATAGCAAAAAATTTATTGATTTCATCATAAGTTGAAGAAATTCCTCCACGTCTTGCGACAATCGCACTAGCTCCTACTTTCATACTTTTATCAAAAGATGTACTATAGAATAATCTTGTTAGAAAAGCAATTAATGTTGCATTAGCCGAAGCAAAATAAACAGGTGTTCCTACCACAAAACCATCAGCTTCTTCAAATTTTTTAGCGACTTCATTGACACAATCATCAAAAACACAATGATCTAATCTTGTTTTACATGACATACAAGCAATACAACCACGAATATCTTTATTACCGACATGCACGATTTCACTTTCAATTCCTTCTTGATCAAAAATCTTAACCATTTCATCTAAAGCAATCTTTGTATTTCCTTGAGGACGAGGACTACCATTAATAATTAATACTTTCATTTTCTTTCTCCTTTTTCCTTTATCATTATTTATTCTATTGTACATGACCAAAAACAAATATCACTATAACAAAAAGTTATAGTATGTTATAATACAAAAAAAAACGAGGACGTAATACAATGATTGAATTTAACCAATTAGAACATCTTGTGGCTATTGCAAAAAATAAAACGATTTCTAAAGCAGCTGAAGAACTTCTTATTTCTCAGCCTGGCCTTACAAAATCCATGCAACGTTTAGAAGAAGATTTAGGTTTATCGTTATTTAATCGTAAGAAAAATAAAATAGAATTAAATGATAATGGTTTACTTGCGGTTGAATTTGCGAAAATGTTACTTGATGGTAGAGAAGAAATGATCAAAGAACTGACAAAACATAATCAAAATTATTTATCTTTTGCTAGCTGTGCACCTGCTCCTTTATGGGGAATTGAATATACTTTTCAAACAAATACAAATTCACAATTTGAAAGTTATCTTATTCAGGATGAGCAAACACTCATTGATGGTTTAGAAAATGGAGACTATTCATTAATTGTATTAACACATCCTTTAGATAATAAAAACTATATTTGCCAAGAATTCTTAAATGAATCACTTTACTTATCTGTGCCTCCGGCACATCCTTTAGCACCATTTAAAGAAATATCATTTTCTGATTTAGATGGACAAAGTGTTCTTTTATTATCACATATTGGATTTTGGAATGAAGTATGTAAACAAATGATTCCTAAATCTCATTTGTTATTTCAAGATGATCCCTTTGTCTTTAATGAACTTACAAAGATGTCTGCTTTGCCTAATTTTAAAAGTAATATTACAATACAAAGAGACAATGAAGAAGATAATCGTATTTTAATACCAATCACAGATAAAGAGGCTCATGTTAACTACTATGCTATTTATCCAAAAGATAAAAAACAATTCTATCAACCACTTCTTAAACAAATAAAAGATCTTGATTGGAAAAAAACAAAAGATTTACCTAAAGTATTCAATAATCAATAATAAAATATTTCCTATCTAAAAAGCTGTTACATTTGTAGCAGCTTTTTAAAATTCAACAATTTCATTAAACATAAATATCATACGATCTATCTTTTTATCAGTATGAAAATGTCCACAATACCATTTCTTATAATCTAATCTTAATTCTAATTTATCTAAAAAAAATTCTGTACTATAATCTACTTTTAAAGGATTAATACTTTTCATAAACACTTCTCGCGGAAGATATTTATAAGGACAAGTATGAGAAAGTACAACATCTATTTGTGAATTCTTTTCTACATACATTAAAAGTTTATCTTTTATTTCTTCACTAGGTTGTTCACTTGAATACCAATTATATCCCATTTGTAGACGATAGTTTTTATCAACACTATAAGCTCCACCAATAACTAAAACACTTTGTTCATTAAATTGATACACTTCACCATCTTTCGCAAATAATATATGAGGATATTCTTCTTCATAATATACAAGCCCACCATGAAATATTTTTGTTTTATAGCCTTCTATATTTTCAGGACGTTCTTCATGATTTCCATGTATACAAAAGAAAGTCATTGGATATTGTAAAAGACTATTTTTTAAATAAATATCTTGTTCATTGGCGTAATAGTTAATACCTGCATCTCCTAAAACAATCATAAGATCATCTCTTGTTGTTTTATTTTTACAACAAAATGCATAAACTTCACTAAAATCTCCATGCTTATCACCTGTTATATAAATCATAATTTCTCCTATTGATATTGTTTTAATGTCTTTTCAATTCTTTTTTTCATTTCTTCTTGTAAAGAATAAGGTTTAATAACTGTAATTTTATCTTGTAGCATCATTAACCATCCTATTAATCCTTCATTAATTAAAACATCTTTTACTATTAAATGATAACGATTTTCATAATCCTTTGTCACACGATTATCTTGTCCAAACTTATCTACCACTTCTTTAATAATCGATTGATCAAAACTAATCTCTAAATCTTCTTTTTCTCCGGAAATATACATATTAATTGGATTATCAATTTGTTCTACATCAAATTGTTCTCCTTCAAAATATTTACTTTTATGATTTCTTACAAGTCTCATACGATCCAATCGATAAAGAGATAAACTATCTGGTCTTTTATCAAAATAACCAATCACATAATATTTAGAATTATTTTGAATGAGTTTATACGGAGAAATAATATAAAATTCTTTATTATCTTGATGATTACCATGGATATTTGATATTTCTACCAACCTATTTCTTTTTATTTCATAATTAACATACTTAAAATAAATATTTTTCTTTTCATTAATAGCTTTAATAATGGTTGTCATATTTAATAGCAAATCATAATTTCTTATATCATTTTGTCTAATTGTTTGATTTTGAATACGGGATAATTGTTTATTTGAACTTAATGTTTGTAATTTTGTAAGTAGTATATTTACTTCTTTTTGATCTAAATCATTATTATAAAGAATACTATCCCATAAATATTGTATTTGTCCATCATTAAAGAATTCTTCATTTATTGTATAGCCTTTACGATGTTTAGTCTTAATGATTTCTTTTTGATAAATATACTTCGATAATTCATTAATATTTTTTATAGCTTGATAAACCGTTTTAACATCAACTTTGATTCGATATTTTTCTTCAAGTTGCCCTTTTATTTCAATAGCAGGTATATAATCTAATGATTCTTTGATAATAAGATATGTGTAATAGAGTCTGTCCATAGTTTTCTCCTATCTTGCATAATTAAGTGAATATGTCTTGTCTTTATGATACAACATTTCATAACGATATGGTGAATAATTATAAAGAGATTTTTCGAAGCGTTTAAAGGCTTCATCAAGTGTTACAAATGGTAAATGAAAATAAGCTTGTTTATATTGTTTTTCTAATAAAAGAATAAGACTTGCTTGATAATGCGTTTGTTCATCACTCATCATTTTATAATGTGTCATACCTAAAATGACTTGATTGAGTTGATTCATTTTAAATGTAAGCAAATGCCTTACTAGACAATAAATTTCTATATTAAAATCACTATGATCTAAAATATAATAAAATAGATTATATTTATATTCGACTAATGGTTTAAAATGTTGATTGATTAATAAATTCATCATGACTAAATGATATTCCATTTCATTATAAGATAAGCAACAATCAATATATCTTTTAATATTTGAAAAAAGCCATAATTGAATATCTTTTCTTTTATTTAATTTTCTTTTTAATTGAAAAACATCAATACACGTATTCATTAAATCATAAATATCTTGTTGATAAATTCCGTCACTATGAATTAATAAATATGTTTTTACCTCCATAATTGATACATCTGTCATTTGTTCATAACTTTTAACTACCATTAAAATCATCCCCTTTTCTTTATCTATATTATAGGGAGATGATGATTTTTATGATTAATTTGTATCTGTTTTAAAACCAAAAAAAAGGAGTTAAATAACTCCCTTATTTTCTAAGAATTTTCTAATTTTCTTTGTTGCCGCTTTAAGTTCTTCTAAACTATAAGCATAAGAAACACGAATATAACCTTCTCCAGCTTCACCAAAAGCACTTCCTGGCACGCAGGCTACTAACTGATCATTTAATAATTCTTCACAGAATTGTTCCGATGTTAAACCTGTTGATTTGATGCATGGGAAAACATAGAAAGCCCCTTGTGGTGTAAATGTTTTAAGTCCCATTTCATTAAATGTTTTGACTAAGAAATTTCTTCTTGCAAGATAAGCTTGTCGCATTTTTTCAATTTCTTCATCACAATGTCTCATTGCTTCAATGGCACCATATTGAGCACATGTTGGTGCTGACATAATGACATATTGATGAATCTTTTTCATCATTTTAATAAGATATTCATTAGCAAGAACATAACCTAAACGCCATCCTGTCATCGCATAAGCTTTTGAAAAACCACTCACTAAAATAACTTGATCTTTGATTTCATCAAAAGATGCAATTGAACAGAATTTATGTTCATAAGAAAGTTCTGCATAGATTTCATCAGTTATGATCATAATTCCTGATTCTTTAAAGATAGGCACCAATTTTTCATAGTCTTCTTTTGTCATAAATCCACCTGTTGGATTACTTGGATAGTTTAAAAGAATGGCCTTTGTTTTTTCATTGATAGCTTCTTTTAAAAGTTCAGGTGTTAATTTAAATTCATTTTCTTCAGTTAAAATAATGTTTCTTACTACTCCACCAGCAAGTGCAACACCTGGTGTATAAGCAACATAACTTGGTTGTAATAAAATGACTTCATCACCTGGATTAATAATTGTTCTAAAGGCTAAATCGATTCCTTCAGATCCCCCAACAGTGACAATACATTGTTCTGGTTTATAATCTAAATTAAATCTTCTTTTTTGATACTTACAAATTTCTTTTCTTAATTCTAATAATCCTTGATTTGCTGTATAGAATGTTTTTCCTTTTTCAATTGAATAGATTGCAGCTTCTCTAATTGTCCAAGGGGTTGCAAAATCAGGTTCACCTACCCCTAAAGAAATAACACCTTCCATTTGATTAGCTAAATCAAAAAATTTACGAATTCCACTAGGTGGAATATCTTTTACAACAGGATTAACAATTTTTTCAAAATCCATTATGGAGTTACCAATAATCTTTCTGCTGCATCTTTATTATCATCCTCAACAAGTCTACCCATGTTTTTATATTGTTTCAAAACATACATTGTGGCTGTTCTTTCAATACCTTCAATAACCGCTAAACGACTATTAACGAATTTAGCAACTTCCACCATTGTTTTTCCTTTAACAATTAATAAAAACTCATAATTTCCCGCTAATAAATACATTGTATCTACTTCTGGAAAATTATAGATTTTTTTTGCAATACGATCATATCCATAATCTCTTTCAGGTTTCGCATTAACTTGAATCACAGCTGTACACACATCGTGATTTGTTTTATCCCAATTGATCAAAGTATGATAACCATAGATTGTTTTATTTTTTTCTAAATCTTTAATTGTCTTATCAACATTTTCTTCTGTTTCGTTTAAGGCGGCCGCAAGATCAACGACTTCCATTTTCGCGTTGTTTTCAATTAATGATAAAAGTAAATTTTCATCCATATCCTCTTCCTCCTTATTATGACTCTAATTATATACTAATTTAGAGGTAAGGTAAATTGAATTTTTATTAGAAATAAGAGGAGTTGTTTCTTGTCTAGATAAGTAAAGTGTTCTATAATAAATATGAGGTGAAATTATGATTATACAAAGTAAAAAAGTCTGGATTGCGGATCAATTCACGCCAGCACAATTAGAATTAGAAGATGGAATTATTAAAGAAATATATCCTTACAATGAAAAAGAAGTTACGAAAGATTATGGAGATTTAAGAATTCTTCCTGGCTTTATTGATATTCATTGCCATGGAGCTTATGGTTTTGATACAAATGATGCTAATCCTGAAGGATTAAGAAAATGGGCAAAAGGAATCGTTGATGAAGGAGTTACTTCTTTCCTTGCAACAACTCTTACTCAAAGTGAAGAAGTTCTTACAAATGCGGTAAGTAATGTCGCAAAAGTTGTGGAAGAAGGTTATGAAGGTGCTGAAATTTTAGGAATTCATTTTGAAGGTCCTTATTTAAATAAAGCACATAAAGGGGCTCAACCTGAAGAATATTGTGTAAAACCTAATATTGAACAATTTAAAAGATATCAAAAAGCTGCTCATGGTTTAATTAAATATATTACTATGGCTGTTGAAAATGATGAAGATTACGCTCTTACAAAATATTGTAGTCAAAATAATGTTGTCGTAAGTATTGGACATTCAAATGCAACTTATGAACAAGCTGTTCAAGCATACGCTCATGGAGCAAGAAGTATGACTCATGTTTATAATGCAATGACACCATTTACACATCGTGCAAATGGTCTTGTTGGTGGAGCCTTGCGTATTAGAAATATGTATGGAGAAATTATTTGTGATGGAAATCACTCAACTCTTGCAGCTTTAAATAATTTCTTTACTTCTAAAGGACCTGATTATAGTATTATGATTACTGATTCATTAATGTGTAAAGGATTCCCTGTTGGTACTAAATTTGATTTTGGTGGGCAAGAAGTTGTCATTTATCCAGATGGTAGTGCACACTTAGTAGAAGCTGGTAACTTAGCAGGATCTACATTAAATGTGAATAAAGGATTAAAAATCTTAATTGAAGATGCATTAGTGCCTGTTAATTATGCCGTCAATGCTTGTACATCAAATCCTGCTAGATGTTTACACGTTGATGATCGTAAAGGAACAATTGGTGTTGGTTATGATGCTGACTTAGTTATTTTAGATAAAGATTATGAAGTTGTACAAACTTATTGTAAAGGTGTTGGACAAAAATAATGATTTGAGATGCTTCATGCATCTCTTTTTTCTTATATAGAAAGTTTTTTATAGTTATTTTATGGTACAATTATTTCAAAAGGAGGCGATTTTGTGTATCGTTTTTACGTATCAAGTTACGCTAAAGGAAAAGAAAAAGGTCTTTATGTATGTACTCTAGATGAAACTAAAAATGAACTTCATTTAAATAAACATATTCCTACCGAAGATTTTCCTTCTTATGTTATTAAAAAAGATGATTATCTTTATGTATCTTTAAAAGATGCACGTGTTGGTGAAGGAGGAGGTGTCGCAAGTTATCATATTGAAGAAGATGATTTAAAACAACTTTCTTTTTATAATTCCCATGGTCGTTCTTATACTCATTTATGTTTAAGTCCTGATCAAAAATATTTATTTACAGCCAATTATCACGTTGGAGCAACAGCTGCTTTTCCTTTAAAGGATCATAAAATTGGAGATAAACTTTCAGTTGTTCACCATCATGGTTCAGGAATTGATTTACTTAAAAGACAAACAAGTCCTCATGCTCATTATGTAGGAATTACTCCTGATCATAAATATCTTTACAGTGTTGACCTAGGTGCTGATAAAATTATTATGTATGAATTTATTAATGAAAAATTACAAGAAACATCATTAAGTCAATCTGTGATTCCTGGTAGTGGGCCTCGTCATATGATTTTTTCTCATGATGGTAAATATTGTTATCTTGTTAACGAAATTGCAAATAGTATTATGGTTTATCAATATGAAGATGGACACTTTACTTTGATTCAAGTTATTCATTGTGTACCTCGTCATTTCCATGGCTTTTCAAGTGCTGCTGCTATTCATATGACATCAAGTGGTAAACATATTATTGTTTCTAATAGAGGTCATGATAGTATTGTCCTTTATCGTGTGAATCAAGAAACAGGAAAAATCACTTTACTTTATATGGTGCATACTGGAAAAGGACCTCGTGATTTTAATATTATTGATGATCGTTATATTGTTGTTGCTAGTCAAGAAAACGATTGTTTAGAGCTTTACACATTTGATGAAGAAAAAGAAGAAATTAAGCCTACAGGAAATACCTTAGATATTATTCAACCTGTTTGTGTGGCTTTATAAAAGGAGAAAAATTATGAAATACGAAATTGTTGGAGATACTCTCCCTGTTGTTATTTGTCATTTAAATAAAGGTGAAAAAATGATTAGTGATAGTGGTGCTATGGCTTGGATGGATCCATGTATGAAAATGGAAACAAATGGTGGTGGTGCTGGTAAAATCATCGGTAGAATATTTTCTGGTGAAACTTTATTTAGAAATAGTTATACGGCAAACAAAGATGGTTTGATTGCCTTTGCCTCAAGTTTCCCTGGAAAAATTGTCGCTATTGATGTAGAGCCTGGAAAAGAAATCATTATTCAAAAATCTGCTTTTCTAGCTAGTGAAGAAAATGTAGAAACATCGGTTTTCTTTAATAAGAAATTTTCTTCTGGTATATTTGGTGGTGAAGGTTTTATTTTAACAAAGATTTCAGGACACGGAACATGTTTTATTGAAATTGATGGAAGTACCGTAGAATATAATTTACTACCAGGTCAACAAATGGTTATTGATACCGGTTATCTTGCAATGATGGATGCTACTTGTAAAATGGATATCCAATCAGTTCCTGGTTTAAAAAATAAATTTTTAGGAGGAGAGGGATTATTTAATACAGTGGTTACTGGTCCTGGAAGAATTGTGGTTCAAACAATGCCTATTTCAGCAGTCGCAAATTCACTTGCAAGATTTTTCCCTCAAGGTAAATAATGAAGAAATTGTTTTGTTTTGATATTGATGGTACTTTAAGAACAACCACAGATCATCAAGTACCAGAAAGCACTGTCAAAGCTTTAAACTTATTAAGAGAAAAAGGACATCTTTTACTAGTTTCAACAGGAAGAAGTGTGGATTCTTTAAAAAATACACATATTTATGATACTTTTTCTTTTGATGGCTATGTATGTAATAGTGGACAAGCTTTATTAGATAAAGATTTAAATTTAATTCACAAAGAAAATCTTTCTCGAGAAGTGGTTTTAAAAGCTCTAGAAGCTTCTAAAAAACATAACATTCCTTTAGCACTTAAATGTACACCAAGAATTATTAATATGGAACCAAATGAAGATGTTATTCGCTCATGTAATTATTTCAATAACCCTATTCCAACTGTAGGTACATATACAAATCAAGAAGTAGGTGCCATGATTGCCTATGGTCCTTTAGGATATGATTATCAAGAATTTAAAGCTATTGATGAATTAGATGTAATGGTTGGTGAAAGTAGTTATGCAGATATTACAATCAAAGGCATTTCTAAAGCAACAGGTATTGCTTATTTTATGAAGTTATGGAATATAGATAATTATGTCGCTTTTGGTGATTCTTTAAATGATGTTGAAATGTTTAAGCATGCATCGTTTTCTATTTGTATGGGACAAGGAAATAGTGATTTAAAGAGATTAAGTGATTTTGTGACAACTTCTATTGATGAAGATGGTATTTATTACGCATGTAAAGAATTAGGTTATATCCAATAAGATATAACCTAATTTTTCATATAAAAAAGAACAATGCTTTAGTATTACTACATTGTTCTTTTTAGTTTTATCTTAATTTTGTAATATCAATTAATGATGGTACACCTTGTTTACGTTTTTCAAGTGAATCAATAAGTGCTTTTGCTGTATCAAGTGACGTATAAATTGGAATACCTGCTTCTACGGCAAAACGTCTAATTAAGAAGCCATCTTTTAAGTTATCATTTCTTGTTGGAATATCGATTACTAAATCAACTGTATCCGTAAACATTAAGTCAAAGATTGTATTTGTTTTTTCACAGATACGATTGACAAAATGTACAGGTACATCATGTTCTTTTAAGAATTTATATGTTCCTTCTGTTGCATATAAGTCATAACCAAACATATAATATTGTTTAGCGATTGGTAAGAATTCTTCTTTAGAAGAATCTTTAATTGTACAAATGATATTCTTTCTCTTAGGTAATTGAATACCTGTTCCCATGAATGCTTTATAAATAGCTTCATCTAAGTTTTTAGAAATACCTAAAACTTCACCTGTTGATTTCATTTCAGGTCCTAAAGAAATTTCTGCACCTTTGATTTTTTCAAATGAGAACACTGGCATTTTAACTGCAATTGTTTCTTTTTCCGGAACAATTCCATAAGAATATCCTTGTTCTTCAATTGTATGTCCCATAATTGCTTTTGTAGCAATGGCAACAATTGGGATATCTGTAACTTTTGAAATATAAGGAATTGTTCTTGAAGATCTTGGGTTAACTTCAATAACATAAACTTGATCTTCATAAACAATGAATTGAATATTGATTAATCCCACAACATGTAATGCTTTAGCAAGACGTTTTGTATAATCAACGATAACATCTTTGATTTCTTGTTTGATTTTTTGTGGTGGGTAAACAGAAATACTATCTCCAGAGTGAACTCCCGCACGTTCAACGTGTTCCATAATACCTGGAATTAAGATACCATGTCCATCACAAACTGCATCAACTTCAACTTCTTTACCAGATAAGTATTTATCAATTAAGATTGGATGTTCTTGGTATTGTCTATTTATGATTTTCATGAACTTTTTAATATCACCATCATTTAAGGCAATTTCCATACCAGCACCACCTAATACATAAGATGGTCTTACTAAAACTGGATATCCTAATTTATTAGCAACTTCAATGGCTTCTTCTGTTGTAAAGACTGTTGAACCTCTTGGACGGTCAATATGACATTTTTCAAGAATTTCATCAAATCTTTCTCTATCTTCAGCTGCATCTACATCATCAGCATCTGTTCCTAAGATTTTAACACCCATATCTGTTAAAGCTTTTGTAAGTTTAATGGCTGTTTGTCCCCCAAATTGCACGATGGCTCCATCTGGTTTTTCAATATCAACAATGCTTTCTACATCTTCAGCAGTTAATGGTTCAAAATATAAACGATCTGCAATATCAAAGTCAGTTGATACTGTTTCAGGGTTGTTATTAACAATAATTGTATCGTATCCTGCTGCTTTTAAGGCCCATACACAATGTACCGAACAGTAATCGAATTCGATACCTTGTCCTATACGAATTGGTCCTGATCCTAAAACCATGATTTTTTTCTTTTCTCTTTGAGGTTCTACTTCGTTCACTCCACCTTGAATTGAATAGTAATAAGGTGTTTGTGCGTCAAATTCTGCCGCACATGTATCAACAACTTTATAAGCTGAAACAATATTATTTTCTTTACGCATTTGATGAATTTCTTGTTCTGTTTTTCCAGTTAATTCAGCAATGACTCTATCTGGGAATTGTAATCTTTTTGCTTGTTTTAATAAATCAACTGTTAATTCTTCTGTTTTAATTCTTTCTTCCATTTCTACTAAATGTTTGATTTTATCAATGAACCAAACATCAATTTTAGTAATTTCATGGATTTCTTGTTCAGTAATTCCTTTTCTTAAGGATTCAGCTACTGCAAAGATACGTTGATCATCAACATCTTTTAATTTTTGTTTTAATTCATCATGTGTTAATTTTGTAAAGGCATCTAAATGTAAGTAGAAAACATTTTGTTCAAGAGAACGTAAAGCTTTCATTAAAGCTCCTTCAAAGTTATTACAGATTGACATAACTTCTCCAGTTGCTTTCATTTGTGTTCCTAATTTTCTTGAAGCATCAACGAATTTATCAAATGGCCATTTAGGAATTTTACATACAACATAGTCTAATGTTGGTTCATAAGAAGCGTATGTTTTACCTGTAACGGCATTTTTGATTTCATCTAAGGTATATCCTAAAGCAATTTTAGCCGCTAATTTAGCAATTGGATAACCTGTTGCTTTAGAAGCTAAAGCTGATGAACGAGAAACACGTGGGTTTACTTCGATAACACAGTATTCAAAGCTATTTGGATTTAATGCATATTGAACGTTACATCCACCTTCAATATTTAAAGCTGTAATAATATTTAAAGCTGATGAACGTAACATTTGATATTCTTTATCTGATAAAGTTTGGCTTGGTGCCACAACAATACTATCTCCTGTATGAACACCAACAGGATCTAAATTTTCCATGTTACATACAGTAATGCAGTTTCCTGCACTATCTCTCATTACTTCATATTCGATTTCTTTCCATCCAGCAATACATCTTTCAATTAAACATTGACTTACTCTTGATAGACGTAAACCATTTGAACAAATATCATGAAGTTCTTTTTCATTATTTGCGATACCTCCACCAGTACCACCTAATGTATAAGCAGGTCTTACAACAACTGGATAACCAATTTTTTCTGCAAATTCTAAAGCATCATTCACATGGTTAACAACGATGGATGCAGCACATGGTTCGTTAATTCTTTCCATTAAGTTTTTAAATTCTAAACGATCTTCTGCAAGTTTGATGGTATCTGTATTTGTCCCAATTGTACGAACATTGTGTTCTTCTAAGAATCCTTCATCCGCTAAAGCCATAGCGATGTTTAATGCATTTTGTCCACCTAATGTTGGTAAAATGCTATCTGGTTTTTCTTCCATGATTAATTTTTTAACAACAGGTACAGTTAATGGTTCGATATAAACTTTATCTGCGATATCACCATCTGTCATGATAGTTGCTGGGTTTGAATTAATTAAAACAACTTCTACCCCTTCTTCTCTTAAAGCACGACATGCTTGTGTTCCAGCATAATCGAATTCTGCTGCTTGACCAATGATGATAGGTCCTGAACCGATAACTAATACTTTTTTTATACTTAAATCTCTTGCCATCTTATTTACCCTCCATCATTTTTTCAAATTCATCAAATAAAGCATCTGTATCTAATGGACCAGCACATGCTTCTGGATGAAATTGTACTGTTTTAATATTTTTACCAGTATATTCAACACCTTCGATTGTTTGGTCATTTACATTAATAAACCAAGGTTTTGCGATATTTCGATCAATAGAATCATCACAAATTACATAGTTATGATTTTGTGTAGAAATATAAACACGACCTGTATTTAAATCTTTAACAGGATGATTTGCACCATGGTGTCCATATTTTAATTTTTCTGTTTTAAAACCATGAGCTAAAGCCATTAATTGATGTCCTAAGCAGATTGCAAAGATTGGTAAACCACTTTCAGATAGTTTTTTAACTTCTTTAATGATTTCAACATTTTCGCTTGGATCTCCAGGACCATTTGATAACATCACTCCATCATAGTTTCCTTCAATGATTGTACTTGCAGGAGTAGATGCTGGATAAACTGTGACTTCTATATTTCTCTTTGCAAGTGATTTAGCAATATTCTTCTTAGCACCAAAATCTAATAAAGCAACTTTTCGATCTCCACTACCTACTGTATAAGGTTTGTCACATGTTGTTCTTTCAACGACACCAGTTACTTTAAAGTTATGTATTTTTTCCATCACTTCACTTAAATCATCATATTTTGTTGTTGTAATCATTCCATTCATACAACCTTTATTTCTAATAATTTTAGTTAAATGTCTTGTATCAATTCCTTGAATACAAGGAATATCATGTTCAATTAAATAATCTTTTAAATCAACATTTTTTCTAAAGTTACTTCCAAGTCTTGCAAGTTCATTTACAACAAATCCTTCAACATAAGGTTTTGTAGATTCTTGATCTTCTAAACATACTCCATAGTTTCCAATCAATGGATATGTCATAACAACTGATTGTCCTGCATAGGAAGGATCTGTTAATACTTCTACATATCCTGTCATTGAAGTATTAAATACAAACTCACTTACAACTTCTTTGTTAGCTCCTACGCTTTCACCTTCAAATACGTTTCCATCTTCTAAGATTAAATAGGCTTTCATATATTTTCCTCCTTTTTTTTGTTATAAAAAAACATATCAATTAAAAATGATATGTTAGAAACAATGAGAATATAAAAATGAGGTACTCGTATTCAATTGTAAGCAATCATATTTGACACTTTGTTGTAACATAGCCCTCATCTCCTTTTGTTCTTGAATAGTATAGTAGATTTGACAACATTTTTCAACACTAATTTATAATTTTTTATTATTATGTAATTTTATTTTATTAACATTTTTTTAGTATAAGAAAAAAGAGATTTTACTCTCTTTCTATGATTGAAAATACTTTTCTATTTCTTTTACTTCCTTTTCAGGTATTTCTAATAAGTTAATTGCTTCTTTAAATGACATTTGTAATCCTATCATTAGTTTTTTACATGCGCTATATTCTTTTCTTTACGTTCTATTTGTTTGCCTTCATTTCTTGCTTCTAAGGCAATGTTTTCACCTAAATCACAAATATCTTTAACCTCACTTTCTATTTTCTTTGTATCAAATCCATACTCTTCTATAATTCTCTGTTTTCCCTTATAATCTAATACATTATTTAGAAGGACCATCAATGGTGTCAACAATTCATCATGTTCTTCATACTTTTTATTTAAGTCATGTTCTTTGTTTAAGTATATCGCAAGAATTACTCCCTTGTCATAAATTTCTTTTTCTTCTACTGTCGTCCTCAAATAATCCTTTCATTTGTTTCATAGACATTCATATGCCCATCTTTTCTTTTTGGTGCCTTTGGCATGATCCATAATGAATAGACCTTCTTCATCCCATCATAGTTTTTATTATCATACTCTGTTCCCAATTATCCTGACACTATCTTGGCGACATAAGCATAGCCACTAGTAATAATAGAATGTCCTTTTTGTATTTCTACATTTAAATAGACTCGTATATTCTTTCCATCTTCTTGTGGCACATCAATATAACACAAAATATCATAATAAACCACGCCTTCATCTTTGATAAAGCCTTCCTTATCTACAAGATGAAAATGTGGATTGACCATTCTATCACCTATATGTACTCCTTTTATTAGTCTTCTAATTTCTTCAAAACTTAAATGCTTTGCTTCATCTACAACTACCTTTATGATTCTTGATAATACTTCTTCATTTCCTATGATCATCTTGTATAAATGATCATACATTGTTGTTTGTTTACTTGTTGTTATTTTATTTATTTTGTCCATAAGTAGTCCTCCTACTTATTTATCTGTTCTTTTTTTGAAAAAAATAAAAAAATTGTTAGGAAATCAGATAATTTCCTAACAATCATGTATCTTAGTCTTTAATAGCTTTATGATATTCTTGAAGCGATTTAACTTCATGTATTCCATGAATTTCAGCTTCTAAGATACCTTCTACAGCTGCATTTGCAGCAGCAATGTTTGTCATGTATGGAATTTTCATTTTAATAGCTGTTTTTCTAATATAACTATCATCATGTGCAGATTCTTTACCATGTGGCGTATTGATCACCATATCAAGTTCACCATTTGTAAGAGCATCTGCAATATTTGGACGACCTTCTTTGATCTTTTTAATTTTGATAGCTGGAATGTTATTGCTATTGATTAATTCAAATGTTTTACCTGTAGCCACAATTTCAAATCCTGCATCATAATATTTTCTAGCAAGAGCAACAACATCTTTTTTATCTCTATCAGAGACAGAAATTAAAACACGACCAGATGTTGGTAATTTTGTTTGAGTAGCTTCTTCAGCTTTAAAGATAGCAGCTCCATAAGAATTAGCTAAACCTAATACTTCTCCTGTTGATCTCATTTCAGGCCCTAGAATTGGATCAACTTCAGGGAACATATTGAATGGGAAAACAGCTTGTTTTACACCAATATGAGGAATCTTTCTATCTTTTAAATCTTTAACAGGTGATGGTCTACCTGTAAGTTCACGCGTAACGATATCTGTTGCAAGTTTTACCATGTTGATGTTACATACTTTAGATACTAAAGGTACTGTTCTTGAAGCACGTGGATTTGCTTCTAAAACATAAACTTTATCATCAGCAATCGCATATTGCATATTCATTAAACCACGAACATTCATTTCTTTAGCAATTTTCTTTGTGTACTCTTTAATTGTTTGTACATGTCTTACTGGAATATGTTTAGATGGTAAAATACATGCTGAGTCCCCTGAGTGAATACCAGCAAGTTCAATATGTTCCATAACAGCAGGTACAAAAACATTTTCTCCATCAGAAATAGCATCTGCTTCACATTCCATCGCATCATTTAAGAAACGGTCAATTAAGATAGGACGATCAGGTGTTACCCCAACAGCAGCTGCCATATATTGTTTTAATGAATCATCATCGTAAACAACTTCCATACCTCTACCACCTAATACGTAAGATGGTCTTACCATTAATGGATAACCAATTCTTTGAGCGATTTCTAAAGCGTCATCGATTGTTACAGCCATTCCTGATTCAGGCATTGGAATTTCTAATTTTTCCATCATTTCATTAAATAAGTCACGATCTTCTGCCATATCAATTGTTTCAGGTGTTGTTCCTAAGATATTTACACCATTTTCTTTTAATTGACTTGCAAGATTTAATGGTGTTTGTCCACCAAATTGAGCAATGACTCCTAATGGTTTTTCTTTTTCATGAATACTTAAAACATCTTCTAATGTTAATGGTTCAAAATAAAGTTTATCAGATGTATCATAATCTGTTGAAACTGTTTCTGGGTTACAGTTTACAATAATTGTTTCAAATCCTAATTTCTTTAAGGCAAGAGAAGCATGAACACAGCAATAGTCAAATTCAATACCTTGACCAATTCTGTTAGGTCCTCCACCTAAGATCATGATTTTTTTATTATTTGAAACTTCATCTTGATCTTTTCCATTATATGTAGAGTAATAATAAGAACTATCTTTTGTACTTGATACATGAACTGGTTCCCAGACTTGATGCATACCCATAGCAAGTCTTTGATTTCTAATTTCTTTTTCTTCAACATCTAATAACTTAGAAATATATTTATCAGCAAATCCATCTTTCTTTGCTTGTTTTAAAACGTCATCTGGTAATTGATTTCCTTTATAAGAAGCAATTTTTTCTTCTTCTTCAACGAGTTCTTTCATTTGTTCAATGAAATAATGTTTAATTTTTGTAAGTTCAAATAATTCATTAACAGTAGCTCCTTTTCTTAAAGCTTCATACATAATGAATTGTCTTTCACTTGTTGGATTAATTAATAATTTTAATAATTCATCTTTAGATAAATCATTAAAGTTCTTTGCATATCCTAAACCATAACGTCCTATTTCTAAAGAACGAATTGCTTTTTGAAAAGCTTCTTTATAAGTTTTACCAATACTCATAACTTCCCCAACAGCTTTCATTTGTGTACCAAGTTTATCTTCTGCTCCTTTGAATTTTTCAAAAGCCCAACGTGCAAACTTAATAACAACATAATCCCCATCAGGATAATATTTATCTAACGTTCCATATTTACCACATGGAATCTCATCTAATGTAAGTCCAGCCGCTAACATTGCTGAAATTAAAGCAATAGGGAAACCTGTCGCTTTAGAAGCTAAAGCAGATGAACGTGATGTTCTTGGATTGATTTCAATAACAACAATACGATCTGTTACTGGATCATGAGCGAATTGAACATTTGTACCGCCAATAACTCCAATTGATTCAACAATACGATAAGCTTGTTCTTGTAAACGATCTTGTACTTCTTTAGAAATAGTAAGCATTGGTGCACTACAGAAAGAATCTCCAGTATGTACTCCTAATGGATCAATATTTTCAATAAAACAAATTGTAATCATGTTATTTTTAGCATCTCTTACAACTTCTAATTCTAATTCTTCCCATCCTAAAATAGATTCTTCAATTAAGCATTGGTGTACTAAACTTGCTTGCAACCCTCTATTTACAACTGTTTTTAATTCATCAACATTGTAAACAAGTCCTCCACCTGCTCCACCCATTGTATAGGCAGGTCTTACAACTACTGGATATCCTAATTTATCAGCAATAGCTAAAGCTTCATCAACCGTATTTGCAATTTCACTTCTTGCCATTTCAATACCAAGTTCATTCATAGCTTTTTTGAATTCTAAACGGTCTTCTCCACGTTCAATAGCATCTACTTTTACCCCTAATACTTGAACGTTATATTCGTCTAAAACTCCGGCATTACTTAATTCAGAACATAGATTTAAAGCTGATTGTCCACCTAAGTTAGGAAGTAAAGCATCTGGTCTTTCTTTTTCAATGATTTGTGTTAATCTTTCTACATTCAATGGTTCAATATATGTCACATCTGCAGTTTCTGGATCTGTCATAATTGTAGCTGGGTTAGAATTGACTAAAACAATTTTATACCCTAATCCTCTTAATGCTTTACAAGCTTGTGTTCCTGAATAATCAAATTCACATGCTTGACCAATAATAATCGGTCCTGAACCAATGACTAATACTGTGTTAATGTCTTCTCTTTTTGGCATCTTTAATCCTCCTTTTGATTGTAAAAAAAACATATCTTAGAAAAGATATGTTTCAAATTAAAAAA
>ERZ826242.807-NODE-807-length-40965-cov-7.989025_pt1 | contig 40965 bp, 35 predicted proteins | sample MGYA00519871_ERZ826242 | MGnify/ENA primary metagenome ERZ826242 (study PRJEB31778, sample SAMEA3449226) | human gut metagenome | biome: human gut; feature: human-associated habitat; material: faeces | place: United Kingdom | collected 2010/2012 ...
ATGTTAATTTACAAGCTCCTTGTTGTGGTGCACACCATCCAATACCATGTGTTAATCCAGAAATATCTTTTATTTCTTTTGCTTTAACCCATTTTCCTTCTTCTGGTATTGGTGCTGGTCCATGGTTTACTCCCTTTGCAACAGTACACATTTCTTCTAATTCTTTTGAATAAATCATTTTAATTGCTCCTTTCAAAGTATTTATTTTATTATAAATTTTAATAACTTAATTTTGAGTATCTTTTCTATCAAAATTCAAGATTTGATTTTTACTTTTTTCTTTTATTTCTATTTTTTCTTCTTTTAATTCTTTTTCTATTTTATTTGTTTCCTCTTTTTGATACATATTTTCGTTTTCTTCTTTTTCGTAATCGATCACATTATGGGTTGAAGTCTTATAAATTCCTTCTATATAAGTGTCTTTCATTTCATCCTGTTTTGCATCTTCGTTTTCCATATATTCCAAAATAATACTTCTTTCTTTTTTATTATATGTATTAATCCCTGTTTTTAGATATTTATATCGAAAAACAAGATGTCTATCATAACTACTATAAGCTGAGTTTACTAAGTCTGTAAAATCATATTCTACAATAAATTTAAAATTTTCAATTGATATTGTAATATTACTCCATGCTTTTTTATTTATTTCATAATATTCTTCTCTTAGTTTCTTTATTACTCCATAAAGCTCATCAGCTAATTTAAAGTATTTTGAATCTTCTATATTAAACTTAATAGGAACCTCGTATACATTGATTGGATCTTTTTTTAGAATTCCTTTGGGGAAATAGTAAAAAAACATTTCCCCAGTTTCTAAATTATTCATTCCTTCAATGACAGATGCATATAAATAAATTCTATCCCATTTTTCTGGAATCATATAAAATAGCTTTTGCTGAATTTCATTATAGAGTCTTTTCATTTTTAGCGTCGTTGTCACGTTAGTTTCCCCCTATATCTCCACTATTTTACTCTCGAATTAAAAGACTTTCTCCTAACATTTCTTCTGGTTTTTCTAATCCCATAATATCTAACATTGTTGGAGCTAAATCTGCAAGTTTACCTGATTTTAATTTCACATCTTGCATTCCAACTAAAATAAGAGGAACAGGATTTGTCGTATGAGCAGTATGTGGTTCACCTGTTTTATAATCAATCATTTGCTCTGCATTTCCATGATCTGCTGTAATCATTAAAACACCATTTTGTTTTTCTACTTCCTCTACTACTCTTGCAACACAACCATCTATAGTTTCAATTGCTTTAATGGCAGCTTCTAAATTTCCTGTATGTCCTACCATATCTGGATTTGCATAATTTAAAATAATTGTATCATATTTTTTTGATGCAATTGCTTCTACTACTTTATCTGTTACTTCTAGTGCACTCATTTCTGGTTGCATGTCATAAGTTTCTACCTTTGGTGAAGGTACTAAAATACGATCTTCCCCTGGGTATTGTTTTTCCTCTCCTCCATTGAAGAAGAATGTAACATGTGCATATTTTTCTGTTTCAGCAATTCTTAATTGGTTTAACCCTTTGCTACTTACATATTCTCCAAAAGTATTTACTAATCTAGTTGGTTTAAATGCAATTTGTACATTTGGCATTGTGGCATCGTATTGTGTAAAGCATACATAATATAAATTTAATTTTTTCGTTTCAAATTCATTAAATTCTGGATCTACTAATGTTCTAGTAATTTCTCTTGCTCTATCTGGTCTAAAGTTAAAGAAAATAACAGAATCATTTTCTCCAATTGTTGCAACTGGATTATTGTTACTACAAATAACAGTAGGTTCGATAAATTCATCAAATACTTCTTTTTGATAAGATTCTTCAATTGCAGCAACTGCTGTATTTGCTTTTTCTCCTATACCATTTACCATTGCATCATATGCTTTTTGAATACGATTCCATCTCTTGTCACGATCCATGCTATAAAATCTTCCAGAAATTGTAGCAATTTTTCCAATTCCTTTTTCTTTCATTTTTTCTTCTAATTGTAAGATGTAATTTTCACCTGATGCTGGTGGTGTATCTCTTCCATCCATAAAGCAATGTACATATACATCTTCAAAATCTTTTCTTTTTGCTAATTCTAAGATTGCATATAAATGGCGATTGTGGCTATGAACTCCACCATCTGAAAGTAATCCTAAAATGTGTAATTTCGAATGATTCTTTTTGCAATTTTCAATTGCCCCTACTAATTCTGGTATATTAAAGAAATCTCCATCTTCAATTGATTTTGTAATTCTTGTTAATTCTTGATATACAATCCTTCCAGCACCAATATTGGTATGTCCTACTTCTGAATTTCCCATTTGTCCATCTGGAAGTCCAACATTTAATCCGCTTGTATATATATCGGTTGTTGGGCATGTTTTCATTAAACGATCAATGGTTGGAGTATTGGCTAATTCTACTGCATTTCCATCTTTATTTTTATTTTCTCCAAATCCATCTAAGATCATTAACATTGTGAGTTTATCTTTCATATATTTTACCTTCCTTTTCTATTCCTTATTGTAGTTTACAATTCCTGCAAATTCTTCTGCTTTTAGACTTGCTCCTCCAACTAATCCTCCATCAATATCGGATGTTGTAAATAATTCTTTTGCATTAGAAGCTTTAACACTTCCACCGTATTGAATAATTACTTTATTTGCTACTTCTTCTCCATAATTTTTAGCAATTTCTGCTCGAATTGCTTTAATAGATTCGTTTGCATCATCAGAAGTAGCTGTTTTTCCTGTTCCAATCGCCCAAATTGGTTCATAAGCAATAATTGTTTTTTCAACTTGCTCTTTACTTAAACCATCTAAGGCAAGTTTTGTTTGATTTGTGATAATATCCTTTGTTTTTCCAGCTTCTCTTTGTTCTAAACTTTCACCAACACAAACAATAGGAGTTAATCCAACACTATGAGCTTTTTTTACTTTTTTATTTACTGTTTCATCTGTTTCTGCAAAATATTGTCTTCTTTCAGAGTGTCCGATAATAACATATTGTACACCAATTGCTTTTAACATCTCACCTGAAATTTCTCCTGTATAAGCACCTTTTTCTTCCCAATGCATATTTTGAGCACCAATTTTAATATTTGTATTTTGGGCAGTTAATAATGCATAGAATAAATCTGTATATGGTACACATAGAACCACTTCATTTTCTGTATCTTTTACCATTGGGACTAAGTCTTCAATACATTTGATTGCTTCGTTTGGAAGCATGTTCATTTTCCAGTTTCCTGCAATTACCTTTTTACGCATATTTTTTCTCTCCTTTTCTTTGCCATTTTCATGTCTATGATAAAGGCTATTTTATTTATCCATTAAGCATTCAATTCCTGGTAATTTCTTTCCTTCTAAAAACTCTAAAGATGCTCCACCACCTGTTGAAATATGAGTCATTTTATCAGATAATCCTGCTTTTTCAATTGCTGCTGCAGAATCTCCACCACCAATTACAGTAACAGCATCAATCTCTGCTAATGTTTTTGCAATTTCATTTGTTCCTACCGCAAATTGATCAAACTCAAATAATCCAACTGGTCCATTCCATAATACAGTAGCAGCTTTTTGTAATTCTTTTTTATACATTTCAATGGTTTCTGTTCCGATGTCAAAACCTTCCCATCCATCTGGTATTTCTGTATATTTTACAATTTTACTTTCTGTATCTTTGCTGAATTCTTTTCCTACTTTTGTATCAACTGGAAGCATAAATTTTACACCTTTTTCTTCTGCTTTTTTCATTAAGCTTTGTGCTAAATCTAATTTATCTTCTTCACAAATTGAATTTCCTACACTATATCCCATAGAACGGAAAAATGTATAAGCCATTGCTCCACCAATCATTAATGTATCTACTTTTTCAAGTAAGCTATCAATTACTCCGATTTTATCAGAAACTTTCTTTCCTCCAAGAATTGCAACAAAAGGTCTTTTTGGATTATTTACTGTTTCTCCTAAGAAATTTAATTCTTTTTCAATTAAAAATCCACTTACTGCTGGTAAATAATCTGCAATTCCTGCTGTTGAAGCATGTGCTCTATGTGCTGTTCCAAAAGCATCATTTACAAATACTTCTGCCATTTGTGCAAATTTTTTAGCAAGTTCAGGATCATTTTTTTCTTCCCCTTTTTCGAATCTTACGTTTTCTAGTAAGATAACTTCTTTTTCTTTTAATTCATTTGCAAGTCTTGTTGCATCTTCTCCAACAACATCTTTTGCAAGTTTTACTTCTTGATCTAATAATCTACTTAATTCTTTTGCAACTGGTGCTAATGAAAATTCTGGTTTTACTTCTCCCTTTGGTCTTCCTAAATGTGAACATAGGATTATTTTGCAATTTTGTTCTAATAAATATTGAATCGTAGGTAATGCAGATACGATTCTTCTGTTATCTGTAATGTTACCATTTTCATCTTGTGGTACATTAAAGTCACAACGAACAATGACTTTTTTTCCTTTTAAATCGATGTCTCTAACTGTTTTTTTATTCATAAAAATTCCTCCTATTTTCTCAATAACCTTTTATAAAGGTTACCAATCAAACAAGTATTAAAATTTTGTTTGATTGGTAGCCCTTACTTTATACAGCTTCTGCTAATATGCGTAAAAGCACTACTTTATTTCAAAATTAAAATACGAGTGATAGAGGTTGCTTTTGTTTGCAACCCCTATATTAATCTCATTTTTTTATTAATTTTCTTTTGAAGCCATATAGCATGCTAAATCTACTAATTTATGAGCATATCCCCATTCATTGTCATACCATGCTACTAATTTTACGAATGTATCTGTTAATTGAATTCCAGCTTGTGCATCAAAAATAGATGTATGTGCATCATTTACAAAGTCTGATGATACAAGTGGTTCATCTACATATTCAATAATTCCTTTAAATTCATTTTCAGATGCTTTTTTAACTGCATTACAAATTTCTTCGTATGTTGCAGGCTTTTCTAAGTTACATGTTAAATCTACTACAGATACATCTACTGTTGGAACTCTAAATGCCATACCTGTTAATTTTCCATTTAATGATGGAATAACTTTTCCAACGGCTTTTGCTGCTCCTGTTGAAGAAGGAATGATATTAGCTGCTGCTGCACGTCCTCCTCTCCAATCTTTCTTAGAAGCTCCATCTACTGTTTTTTGTGTAGCTGTTGTAGCATGTACTGTTGTCATTAATCCGTCTTTAATACCAAAATTGTCATTAATAACTTTTGCAAGTGGTGCTAAACAGTTTGTTGTACAAGATGCATTAGAAACAATATTCATACTTGGATCATATGTTTCATTGTTAACTCCCATAACAAACATTGGAGCATCTTTAGAAGGCGCACTAATTACTACTTTTTTAGCTCCAGCATCTAAGTGTGCTTGTGCTTTTTCTAATGTAGTAAATACACCAGAACATTCTAATACATATTCTACTCCATCTTTTCCCCATGGTACATTTTTAGGGTCCATTTCATTATATACTTTTATCTCTTTTCCGTTTACAATTAAAACTCCATCTTTTTCTTCTACTGTTCCAGCAAATCTTCCATGTACTGTATCATATTTTGTCATATATGCCATATAATCTGCTGTGATAAATGGATCATTAATTGCAACTACTTCAACTTCATCACCTTTCTCAAGAGCTGCTTGGAATGCTAAATTTCCAATTCTTCCAAATCCGTTAATACCTACTTTTATTGACATTTAAATTCCTCCATTCTTTGCGTTTCTTATGAACGCCATAAATTCGGCCAATCTGTGACCATAACAATTCTATAACAAAAAAGAATACTTTTCAAGTATTCTTTGCCAATTATTTTCATTTTATACAAGATATCATTCTTGTTACTTACACATATTTCTCAATTTTTAAAACATCTCTCCCACTTTTGGTATTTCGAACCCATGCTTTTATACAAAATCGCCCTTTTCCTCGAATTGTAATCCTATCTTGTTCTTTTATTTCTTTTGCCTCTTTCACTTCTGGAATAAAATTGATAAAAACTCTACCACTTTTAATAACTTCACATGCTTTCTTTCTTGAAGTATGCATCAATTCTGCTACCACACAATCATTTCGCATAGAAGCTACTTGTATTTCAAAAACTTCTGTTTTGATATTGCTTTCTCTTATATTTTCAATTAACTCTATTTCCATTTTTGCTTTTTGAAATCGAGTAAGTTCTGGTACATTATATTGTAAGTAATTTTCTATTTCTGGAAGAATGATGATATCTGCCCCCTCTTCTCCTACTAAAATATCTCCTATTTTTTCTCGTTTTACCCCTAACTTCATAATTCCACCTAAATAATCCCTATGCTTATATACTCCTTCTAATGCTTTGGGTAAACTAATTCTTAAAACATGAAGATAGTTATTTGGCTTCCATTTTTCATTTTGAAACAAATCTCTTAATTTTTCTGGATATAAAATTAAGATTTTTCGTTCTGCTTCTTTATAACCACCAAAAAATAAATATTCTGCTATTTTTAGATGTCTTAATTCTTTTTCCACTATTGTTTGCTCATAAGGATCTAAAAAGTCGGTTGTCATAACCTTATTCTTTTCTTTTACAAAACAAATTTTATCCAACACTTTTGAAATTAAAAGGATTTCTTCCTCTTTTTTATATTTTTCTAGAATTTCTTTTCGATTCATTTTCGTTCTCTCTTACTATTCTTTATTTCTTATCTTCCCATTTCTTTTAAACAATATTTTACAATACTCTCCGCATCAAGTCCGTATTGTTTTTCAATCTCATCTACTGATCCATGCTTAATAAATTCATCCGGATATCCAAATTTCTTTGCTTTTACCTTAAATGGAATTTTTTCTTCTACCGCTTCTATTACACTACTTCCCAAACCACCATCTATGATATTATCTTCTATCGTAATTACATGTTTTGTTTTTTTAATCGATTCTAGAATCGTATCTTCATCCAATGGTTTTAAAAATCTTGCATTAATTACTTCTGTTTTTATTCCTTCTTTTTCTAATCGTTCTTTTACTTTTATTGCTCTTTGTACCATTTTTCCAATTGCAATAATAGAAAGATCGGAACCTTCTGTTAATACTTCTGCTTTTCCTAGCTCAATTGGTTCTTGTTTTGAAAATACTACCTCTCCTTCTCCACCTCTTGGATATCGAATTACAATTGGTTTTTGAAAAGAAACTGCAAATTCTAACATATTTGATAATTCTTCAAAATTTTTCGGTGCCACAATTGTTAAATTTGGCACAATACGGAAGAATGATAAATCATAAATTCCTTGATGTGTTTCTCCATCATTTCCCACAATTCCTGCACGGTCCGCACATAATATCACTGGTAAATTTTGAATACATACATCATGAATTACCTGATCATATCCTCTTTGATAAAAAGAAGAATAGATTGGAACCACTGGAATCATTCCATCTTTTGCCATTCCAGCTGCCATCCCAATCGCATGTTGCTCTGCAATTCCAATATCAAAAAAACGTTCTGGAAACATCTTACTAAATTTAGTAAGTCCTGTTCCATCTTTCATAGCTGCTGTAATTGCTACAATTTTATCATTTTTCTCAGCAAGCTTTACCAGTGCTTCTCCAAAAGCCTTAGAATAATCCGGCTTTTTCTTACTAATCGCTTCTCCTGTTTCTATTTTAAAAGGACCTGTACTATGGTATTTATCTGGATTTTCTTCTGCCGGCTTATATCCTTTTCCTTTTTTTGTTACAACATGAATTAGAATTGGTCCATCCAATCCTTTTGCAATTTTCAATATACTTTCTATCTTTTCTATATCATGACCATCAATAGGTCCAATATATCGATACCCCATATCTTCAAACATCATATTAGGTATCATTAATTGTTTAATTCCATATTTTAATTTTCGAACAGAATGAATAATATATTTACCGATATGAGGAATTTTATTTACCACTTTTTTTATATAATTATTAGAACTGGTATATACTTTTCTTGTTCTAATTTTATTTAGAAAAATTGAGATTCCTCCTACATTTTTTGAAATACTCATTTCATTATCATTTAAGATAACAATTAAGTTTGTATTGGAACTTCCCACATCATTTAAAGCTTCTAATGCCATTCCTCCAGTTAAAGCTCCATCTCCAATGACAGCAATAACACTATTTTTCTCTTTTCTAACATCCCTTGCTCTTGCCATCCCCGCAGCTACAGAGATAGATGTACTGCTATGTCCTGTATCGAAACAATCATATTCGGATTCACATGTTTTTACAAAACCAGCAATTCCATTAAGTTGCCTTAGTGTACTCATTTGTTCTTTTCTACCTGTTAGAATTTTATGTACATAAGTTTGATGCCCTACATCCCAAATAATTTTATCTTTTGGAACATCAAAAACACTGTGTAAAGCAATTGTAAGCTCCACAACTCCTAAATTAGAAGCCAAATGCCCTCCATTTTTAGAAACAATTTGGATAATATATTCTCTTAACTCTTCTGAAAGTTTTATTTTATCTTGATAATTTAATTTCTTTAAATCGCTAATTTGATTGATATGATCTAATAGTTTTTCCATCTAAATTCCTTCTATTTTCCAAAATTTCTTTATTATCATATCATATCTCTAAGCAAAAGTCTATCTTTGCTTAGAATCTGAATGAAAATCATTGAAAATTCATTATCATTCATAATTCACTCATAATCATGAAATTTAGTTTTAAAAAATTCTGTTATATTATATTGAATCAATTTTGAATTTGATAGGAGAAAATTTAGAATTTCTTTCATGATTTTATGGAAAATGTTCACATTTTTGTGAAAGGGTTCCATAAAATCATGAAAGAAATTCTTAAGTTTCGGATTGAACCGAAAAATTTATGAAATATAATATAACAGAATTTTAATTTATTGTTTATTACTTTTTCTTAGTTCTAATTCATTCATCATCATTTAAACCTTAATTCTAATTTACTAACTATTATTGCTAACTTCCATTCTAATGGATCACTCTCTACTTTTATTCTTAAATTTAATTTAACAGAATTTATCTATTTGGAAAATGTGAAAAAATCGCTCTTTCTTCTAACTCTTCTTCTATATTTAATAAACGATTATATTTTGCTACACGATCCGTCCTACAAGGAGCTCCTGTTTTTATTTGACCGCTATTGGTTCCTACCGCAATATCTGCTATTGTAGTATCTTCTGTTTCTCCGGATCTATGAGAAATAACTGTAGTATAACCTGCTTTTTTTGCAATTTGTATTGCATCTAAAGTTTCTGTTAATGTTCCAATTTGATTTGGCTTAATTAAAATACTATTGCCAACACTTTTTGTGATTCCCTTATGCAATCGATCCACATTTGTTACAAACAAATCATCTCCTACTAATTGTACTTTGCTTCCTAATGTTTGCGTTAACTTTTTCCATCCTTCCCAATCTTCTTCTGCTAAACCATCTTCAATTGATAAAATCGGATATTTATTTACCAATTCTTCAAGATAAGATATCATTTCTTCTGTCGATTTATATTCATCTGTTTTCCAAAAATAATATCCTGTTTTTCCAATTGCTTTCGCTTCTTCAAACATTTCTGTACTTGCAACATCTAATGCGATTCCAATTTCTATTCCTGGTTTATATCCTGCAAGTTCAATTGCTTCTAAGATATTTTTTATTGCTTCTTCTTCGTTTTCTAAATTTGGTGCAAATCCTCCTTCATCTCCGACTGCTACAGAAAAACCTTTTTTCTTCAGTACTTTCTTTAAAGTATGATATACTTCCACTCCCATTTGCATTGCTTGTTTAAAAGAAGTTGCTCCAATTGGCATAATCATAAATTCTTGGATATTAATATTATTATCGGAATGTTTTCCTCCATTTAAAATATTCATCATAGGGATGGGAAGCTCTCCACTATTAATTCCTCCAATATATTGGTATAAACTGATTCCAAGTGAATTTGCAGCAGCAATTGCACATGCAAGCGATACTCCTAGTATTGCATTTGCACCTAATCTTGATTTATTTGGCGTTCCATCTAGTTCTAAAAGAACTTTATCAATTTTCGTCTGTTCATAAACATTCATATCAATTAGCTTTTTTTCTATTTTTTTATTTACATTTTCAACTGCTGTTTGTACTCCTTTCCCAAAGAAACGATTTTCTTCTCCATCTCTTAGTTCTACTGCTTCAAAACTTCCTGTAGATGCACCAGAAGGCACAAGCGCTGTTCCAGAAAATCCACCTTCTGTTACTACTTCTACTTGGACAGTTGGATTTCCCCTAGAATCAAATACCTCCATTGCTTTTATTTTTTCAATTCCTAAATAATCTTTCATATTTTGTTTCTCTCCTTTTCTTTTTATTTATGTAATATTTTTCCTTTCTTTTCTAAATTTATACTATTCATAGTTGGATTTTATTCTATTTCTTCTTTCTACAAAAACTCTCATTTCTCTATTTTTGCAACCTTTTTTTCCCATTTTCATTTAAGTATTTACAAATTTTGTTTCATCATATAAAATAACATGTGTAAAAGTATAAAATAAGGATGAATGATATATGAAGTTAATTTCTCACTCAGAAATAGAAACAATACAAATTGCAAAAAAAATCGCTTCTAACTTAAAAAAAGGAGACATTCTTGTTCTCTCTGGTAATTTAGGTGCTGGGAAAACAAAATTTACAGAAGGTATTTTGTCTTACTTTGGACTACAAAATGAAATTTCCAGTCCAACCTTTACGATCGTAAATGAATACGAAACAGAAAAGTTTCCTTTATTTCATTTCGATGTATATCGTTTAGAAGATGTAGACGAATTCTCTGCAATTGGTGGAGAAGAATATTTTGATAAGCGGTGTTTGCATTATTGAATGGGGAGAAATCATTGAATCCATTCTTCCTGAAGATTATATAAAAATTTCATTTTCTACTGATTTTGAAGATGAAACAATTCGTTATTTAACAATAGAAAGCCATGGAAAGGCTTCTATTCCAATGAAGGATGTGTAAAATTTGAAAATTTTAAGTATTGATACTTCCAATAACATATGTAGTATCGCTGTTTTGGAAGATACCACTGTAATATATGAAAAATCAATGGATAGCTCACTTACCCATTCTAAAACATTGATGCCTATGATAAAGGAAGCTTTTGATTTAGTACATTTAACGCTTCAAGATATTGACTTATTTGCTTGTTGTAAAGGTCCTGGTTCCTTTACTGGAATTCGTATTGGAATTGCAACAATAAAAGCTTTTGTGGATGTATATCATAAACCTTGTCTTGGTATTTCATCTTTAGAAGCTCTGGCTTATCGTAGTATGGAAGATTCTCATATGGTTTGTCCTTTGATTGATGCAAAACATTCCAATGTATATTTTGGGCTTTTTGCGAATGAAAATGGAATTTCTCTTCCCCAGGAAGATGAAAAAGCTTTTTCTCTAGAAGAATGTATCATTCACTTAAAAGAAAAAAAATTATCTTCCCTTTCTTTTGTTGGAGATGGTACTTTTTCTTACCAAGAAATGCTAAAAGAAAATTTTCCTGATAGCACTTTTCACCAAGACATTATGCAATCTGATGCTATTTCGGTTGGGAAAGCAGCTTATTTTCGCTATTTGTCTCATCGTTTTTCTGATTCTGATCGTTTATTGCATCCTTTATATTTAAAAAAGGCTCAAGCGGAAAGAATGTTAATGGAAAAAAAGAAAGAGGAAAATTAAGATGAGTTTAGAAATATATCCTATGGAATTATCTGATTTTCAAAAAATAGAACCTATTTTATATGAAAAATTCGATGATTTTTGGACTCCTAATATTTTTAAGGGTGAATTAGAAAATCAAAATTCTTATTACTTTGTAGCGAAAAATGATGATTTTATTGTAGGATTTGCAGGAATTTCTTTATGTTTTGACGAAGCTACTGTTACGAATATCGTAATTCATAAAGAAAATAGAAATTTAGGAATTGGATTACAATTATTAGAAAAACTAATACAAATTGCGAAACAAAAAAATTGCACTTCTATTACATTAGAAGTAAACGAAAAAAATATTGCTGCCATTCAGTTATATAAAAAATTTCACTTTGAAACAGTGGGCTTACGAAAGCAGTATTACAGTCATACCGATAATGCTATTATTATGACAAAGATACTACCAAAACAATAATAAAACCAAAAATTGACGATTTAAATTCATTTCAAAAGAAAAAATTTAACAGGGAATAATTTAAATTATTTTCCGAATCATATATAGAAAGAAGGAGAACAAATGAAAAAAAACGAATTAAGTTATAAAGATTTAAGAGTTGTATGTAATCCAAATATTTTCCATTTTGAAACAACAGAATCTTTAGAACCAATTACAACTGGTATCGGACAAGATCGAGGAATTAAAGCACTTGAATTTGGAATTCATGTTACAGTAAAAGGTTATAATTTATATCTAGAAGGTCCTAGTGGCGTCGGAAAAACAATGTATACCAAAAACTATCTAGATACGATTTCTAAAAAGAAAAAAGTTCCAAATGATTGGTGTTATATTTATAACTTCGAACGTCCAAATGAACCAATTGCAGTCGCACTACCAGCAGGTCAAGGAAAAGAATTTAAAGAAGCTATGGATAGCTTTATTAAAGATATTAAAAATGATATCAAAAATACTTTTAATAACGAGGATTTCGAGAAAGAAAAATCTTTAATTAAGCAAGAATTCGAAGATAAAAGAACTTCCCTTATGGAAAAATTGAATAAAGATGCAATGAAACAAGGTTTCTATGTAAAAAGTGCACAAAACGGTATTTATATGATGCCTGTTATTAATGGAAAAACAATTGAAGAAGAAGAATTCGAAAAATTAGATGAATCTATAAAAAAGGAATTTGAGGATAAATCAACCATAGTACAACAACAAATCATTGAAGTAATTAGTGAAATTAAAGCAATTGAAAAACAAGCAGATAAAAAAATTGAAGAATGGCAATCTAACATTGCTCTTCTTACCATTAATGTTCACATTAATAACATTAAATCTAGATTTAAAAGAAATAAGAAAATTACTACTTTTTTAAATAATGTAAAACAAGATATTTTAAAAAATATTTCAATGTTTATTACAGAAGAACCAAACGATGCATCAAAACAAAATAATGGTCCAAGACCAGAATCTCATGCTCCATGGCTTAACTATCGTGTTAACTTATTTGTAGATAATAGCAATCTAGAAGGCGCTCCTGTTATTATGGATTCAAACTATTCTTATCATAATATCTTTGGAAAACTAGAATATGAAAACTATTATGGTTCTTTAAAAACAGATCATACGATGTTAAAACCAGGTTTACTTCAAATGGCAAATGGAGGTTATATTATCTTTCAAGCAGATGATTTAATTTCCAATAGCCTATGTTACGAAGCATTAAAAAAAGCATTAAAAATAAAAGAAATTAGTATTGAAAATGCCGCAGATCAACGTTCTTCCATGGTTATGGTATCTCTAAAACCAGAACCAATTCCATTGGATATAAAAGTAATTTTAATTGGAAATAGCAATATATATAATACACTTCTTTCCTTAGATAATGATTTTCGTAAATTATTTAAAATTAAAGTAGAATTCGAAGATGATGCTCCTAGAAATTTAGAAAACATGCAAAAACTTGCTCGTTTTGCTCATGGTTTCTGTTCGAAAGAAGAATTACCACCATTGGATCGAAGTGGTGTTGCAAAATTAATCGATTATGCAACTGCCCTAGCAGATGACAAAGAAAAACTATCAACCAGATTTAATGATTTATCACAAATTTTAGGTGAAGCTGCTACTTGGGCAAAAATTGCAAAATCTAAAATTATTACTGGAGAATTAATTGAAAAAGCCTTGGCTGAAAGAATTGAACGTGTAAAAAAATATGATTCTAAATATTTAGAAATGATTAAAGATAATACCCTTCTTATTACTACATCTGGTTTTGAAATTGGTCAAATAAATGGATTAACTGTATTAACCATTGGAGATTATTCTTTTGGAAAACCAGCTAAAATAACTGCCAATACTTATATCGGAAAAAGTGGCGTTATTAATGTAGAACGAGAAGTTGAACTCTCTGGATCTACTCATTCTAAAGGTGTATTCATTTTAACAGGATATTTAGGAGAGCAATTTGCTCAAGAAGTTCCTCTATGCCTTACAGCAAGTATTTGTTTTGAACAGTTATATAATGGCGTAGATGGTGATAGTGCTTCTAGTACTGAATTATATGCAATTCTTTCTAGTCTTTCTGAAGTACCAATTAATCAGGCAATTGCAGTAACTGGATCGGTAAATCAAAAAGGCGAAATTCAACCAATTGGTGGTGTAAATGAAAAAATCGAAGGATTTTATCAAATTTGTAAAGAACGTGGACTAGATGGTTCTCATGGAGTTATGATTCCTGTTCAAAATGTAAAAAATCTACATCTTCCAGAAGAAATTGTAAACGCCGTAAAAAAAGGGCTATTTCATGTATATGCAGTTTCTACTATAGATGAAGGAATTGAAGTATTGACTGGTGTTCCTGCTGGTAAAAAAGATAAAAACGGTAATTTCCCAGCCGGTACCATTAATTATTTAGCATATGAAAAATTAAAGAAATATGCAAAAAACGCAGAGAAAATATAAAATAAAAAATGTATTATTATAAAAAAACACCCCATTTATTATAGAATAAAATGGGGTGTTTATGATATCCTTACTCATTGTTTAAAATTCTAGTTTTTCTGTTATTTCATAATCATTTATGTCAGGCTCTAAAAAGTCTTCTTCTGTTACCGAATCAAACTCATAAACATATTTCAAAATTCCAGATCTTTTTATTTCTCCTTTTTCATTTATATATTCACGCGCATTTTCGCAAATTACTAATCCTGTTTCTGCATCTACATATATTCCATCTGTATTCGGCAAATAATTTTTACCATAACTAGATGTGATATAAAAACATTCTTTTCCATTAAATGTTGTACGTTTTACCGAAATATTAAAAGAAGTCCTAAAAAGTTCAAACCAATTATCTGTCTTTAAAACATTCTGTAAAAATTTAATGCTTCCTATCTCTTGATTTAACAATACTGTATTTTTATTTTCTTTATTCACATAAATATTGGCATTATACATATCAAATTCTTTTGATTCCATTGTTTTTTCTTTTCCATATATCGTTATACTCTTTTTAGGCTCTGGTTCTATATTACTTATTTTTAACTTTGCTTTATGGTTTGATTTAAATATTTCTGTTTTTATATAACTATCTTCGTTATAGGAATACTGAATAACATGATAATTAGTCTTTTCCATGTATTTATCCGCTTCATTTGATAAATTAGAAAGAATTATCATTTTTCTTCCTAATGTTAGTAAGAATATAATAATAAAAATAAATATTATAATTTTTAAAGCATTTAATTTAGTCTTATATTTTTTTAAAAAATTAATTTCTTTTTTATCTGATTTTTCTGTATCTAATTCTACTTCTTTTTGCATTTGTTCTTGTATCTTTTTACATTTCTCACAATGATCAATATGTTCTTTTAAATATTTAGATGTTTCTTTACTTGTTAAATTTTCAATATAATTTGGTAGCAAATCTCGAACAATTTCGCATTCAATCTCTTTTTTCATTTATATCCTTCTCCTTTAATTTTTCTTTTCCACGATAAAACACTGTTCTCGCCCAGTTTTCCGTCTTTCCTAAAATCTGCCCAATTTCTTTAAAGCTTAATTCTCCAGTAATTCGTAGGTATATTACCTCTCTTGTTTGTTCATTTAATTGTTGCATTCTTTGATATAATTGTAATTTCTTTTCTTTTAAGTAAATATCATTTTCAACTTGTTCTTCTGATTCAATTTGTCCTTTTTCCTCTTCGCTTATATATTTAATTTTTTTTCTTTTTTTGAGTTCATCATACCAAAGATTTTTCGCAATTTGACATAACCATACAGATATTTTGCAATCATTTTGAAAAGTATGAATCTTTTTTATAGCACGATAAAATGTTTCCTGAGTTAATTCTTCTGCTATATCCTCACTATGTGTTAAGCAATATAAATATTTATAAATAGAATTAAAATATTCTTTATATAGTTGTTCCATATCATGCACAGTTTCTGCCTCCTTCAATCCGATATATAACACTTTTAATTATATAGTATTTTTGCTTTTTTAATTATTTATTTTATCGTATACGATTTTACTTCTATCTAAATATAAGACGATTTAAATACATAAATGTTACAAAGATTTTCAATTTTTATTATTTTCCTAAAAAAAGAAAGTGCTACGTTTTATCGCACTTTCCTTTTTTAATATATATTAGCTTCCTATCTCATTGTATCTTTAATTGCGGCTTGTGCTGCTGCTAATCTTGCAATTGGTACTCTGTATGGTGAACAAGATACATATGTTAATCCTAATTTATGACAGAATTCAATTGAAGATGGATCTCCTCCATGTTCTCCGCAAATACCAAGTTTGATATCTGGTCTTGTTTTTCTTCCTAATTCTGCTGCCATTTTTACCAATTTTCCAACTCCTACTTGGTCAAGTCTTGCAAATGGATCGGATTCATAAATTTTCTTGCTGTAATAATCATTTAAGAATTTTCCTGCATCATCACGACTGAATCCAAATGTTAACTGTGTTAAATCATTTGTTCCAAATGAGAAAAACTCTGCCTCTAATGCTATTTCATCTGCTGTTAACGCTGCTCTTGGAATTTCGATCATAGTTCCTACGTGATAATCTAAGTCTACTCCTGCTTCTTTTATTACTTCATCTGCCGTTTTTGTAATAATTTCTTTTACATATTTAATCTCTTTATATTCTCCAACTAGTGGAATCATAATTTCTGGAACAATGTTCATTCCTTCTTTGTTTACATTGATTGCTGCTTCAATAATTGCTCTTGTTTGCATTACACCAATTTCTGGATATGTTACGTCTAATCTACATCCCCTATGTCCCATCATTGGATTAAATTCATGTAATCCAACAACAACATCTTTTAATTCTTCAAATGTCATTCCCATTTCTTTTGCTAAATCTGCAATTTCTTCATCTTCATGTGGTAAAAACTCATGTAATGGTGGATCTAAAAGTCTGATCGTTACAGGGTATCCTTGCATTGCACGATATAAGCCTTCAAAATCTCCTCTTTGCATTGGTAATAATTTTGCTAATGCTCTTTCTCTTTGCTCTGTTGTTTTTGATACAATCATTTCTCGAATTGCTGGAATTCTATCTGGTGCAAAGAACATATGCTCTGTTCTACAAAGTCCAATTCCTTCTGCTCCAAATTTATATGCTTGCATTGCATCTTTTGGACTATCTGCATTGGTTCTTACTTTTAACATACGATATTGATCTGCCCAGCTCATTAATTTTGCAAAGTTTCCACTTACAGAAGCATCTTCTGTTTCTATTTTACCTTCATATACCATACCAGTACTTCCATTAATAGAAATGTATTGTCCTTCTGTATATTTTCTTCCATCTTTTGTCATTAAATATTTTTCATCTTCATTTACAACAATTTCAGAACATCCTGCTACACAACATCTTCCCATTCCTCTTGCAACTACTGCTGCATGAGATGTCATTCCGCCTCTTACTGTTAAAACTCCACTACATACATTCATTCCATCAATATCTTCTGGAGATGTTTCTAATCTTACTAGTATTAATTCTTTTTCTCCGTCTTCTCTTAATTTCACTGCTTTTTCTGCTGTAAATACAATTTTTCCTGTAGCAGCTCCTGGAGATGCAGCTAATCCTTTGGCAATTACAGTTGCTTCTTTTAATTTTTCTTCTTTAAAGTTTGGATGTAGTAATTGATCTAATTGCTTTGGTTCTACTCTCATAACCGCTTCTTTTTCATCAATCATTCCTTCATTTACCATGTCAACAGCAACTTGAAGCGCTGCATTTGCGGTTCTTTTTCCATTTCTGGTTTGTAAGATATATAATTTTCCATGTTCAATGGTAAATTCTAAATCTTGCATATCTTTATAATGTTTTTCTAATTTATTAGCATATCTTACAAAATCTTCGTATACATTCTCATTAATCTCTTTTAATGCTTCAATTGGTTTTGGTGTACGAATGCCTGCAACAACGTCTTCGCCTTGTGCATTCATCAAAAATTCTCCAAATATTTTCTTTTCCCCTGTTGCTGGATTTCTTGAGAAAGCCACACCAGTTCCACAGTCATCTCCCATATTTCCAAATACCATCTCTTGGATATTTACTGCTGTTCCCCAGCTTCCTGGAATATCGTTTAATCTACGATAAGTAATAGCTCTTGGACTATTCCATGAGCGAAATACTGCTTTAATTGCTTCCATTAGATGAATATTAGAATCTTGTGGAAATTCTTCTCCTTTATTTTCTCTATAAATTCCTTTAAATACCTTTACTAAATCTTCTAAGTCATTTGCATCCATATCTGTATCTAAATTTAGTCCTCTTTGCATTTTCTTAGTATCGATTGCTTGTTCAAATAAACTGTTTGGAATTCCCATAACAACATCGCCATACATTTGAATAAATCTACGATAACTATCATAGGCAAATCTACGGTTCTTTTTTGCAAGTACTTCTACAGTTTCATCATTAATTCCTAAATTTAAAATCGTATCCATCATACCTGGCATAGAAGCTCTTGCTCCTGATCTTACTGATACTAATAATGGATTTTCTTTGTCTCCTAATTTTTTTCCTGTCATTGCTTCTAATTTCTTTAAAGCATCTTTAATTTGTTTTTCTATCTCTTCTGGAATTGACTCATTATTTTCATAATATTTATTACAACATGTTGTAATAATAGTAAATCCTTGTGGAACTGGCATTCCCAAATTTGTCATTTCTGCTAAATTTGCACCTTTCCCTCCAAGTAATTCACGCATATTTGCATTTCCTTCTCTAAAAAGATATACATATTTTTCGTCCATTGTTTCTCCTCCATTAATCTTTTGTTTTAAACCTAATTTTTCTATTGTTATTATATATCAAAAATTAAAAATCTGTAAATAGAAATTCACTTTTTCCTTATTTTTCTATATTATCTAACTTTATACTCATCAATTGTTTATATTTCTCAATCAAAAATACCTTATTCCATCTTTTAAATGAAATAAGGTATTTATACTATTTTTTCTAGAACTCTATTTTTTCTTGTAACCAATTTTCTAATTCAGAAATTTTTATTCTTACTTGTTCCATTGTATCACGATCGCGAACTGTTACCATTTCATCTTCTAATGTTTCGAAATCTACCGTAACACAATAAGGAGTTCCGATTTCATCTTCTCTACGATATCTCTTTCCTATGCTTCCTGCTTCATCATAATCACACATAAATTTTTTCGATAATTTTTCATATAATTCTTCTGCTTTTTCGCTTAATTTTTTCGATAAAGGAAGAACTGCTACTTTATATGGTGCAAGTGCTGGATGAAGATGTAATACCACTCTTGTATCTCCTTCTCCTATCGTTTCTTCTTCATAGCTGTTACATAAAAAGGCAAGTGCTACACGATCTGCTCCTAAAGATGGTTCGATACAATATGGAATATATTTTTCGTTTGTTTCTGGATCTAAGTAAGTTAAATCTTGTTTTGAATGTTCCATATGACATTTTAGGTCAAAATCGGTTCTATCTGCAATTCCCCATAATTCTCCCCAACCAAATGGGAATAAAAATTCGATATCTGTTGTTCCATTACTGTAATGAGATAATTCTTCTTTTGAGTGATCTCTTAAACGAATATTTTCTTCTTTCATTCCTAAACTTAACAACCAATTTTTGCAATACTCTTTCCAATATGCATGCCATTTCAAATCTTCACCCGGTTTACAGAAGAATTCTAATTCCATTTGTTCGAATTCTCTTGTTCTAAAAGTAAAGTTTCCTGGTGTAATTTCATTACGAAAAGCTTTACCAACTTGACCAATTCCCATTGGTAATTTTCTTCTTGTCGTACGAAGTACATTTTTGAAATTTACAAAAATTCCTTGTGCAGTTTCTGGTCTTAAATAAATTTCAGCTTTTGCATCTTCTGTTACTCCTTGAAATGTCTTAAACATCAAATTAAATTTCCTAATTCCTGTAAAATTATGTTTTCCACAATTTGGACATACAATATTATGTTCATCCATATATGCAATCATTTTTTCATCTGGCCAACCATCTACGATTTCTTCACAATGATGTTCATGCATCCATTCTTCAATTAATTTATCTGCTCTATGTCTTGTCTTACATTCTTTACAATCAATTAATGGATCACTAAATCCTCCTACATGACCTGAAGCTACCCAAGTTTGTGGATTCATTAAAATTGCAGCATCCAATCCTACATTCATTTTATTTTCTTGAATGAATTTTTTCATCCAAGCTTTCTTTATATTATTTTTAAATTCTACTCCTAAAGGACCGTAATCCCAAGTATTTGCTAATCCTCCATAAATTTCAGAACCGGCATATACATATCCTCTTGTTTTACATAAACTTACAATTTTATCCATTGAATCTACCATAAGTCATTCCTCCTCTTAATAATTTGTTCTAAGCTCCCAAATTAGAACTTTTTCTTGATTCACTCCAATATTTTTATTAAATACAGAAAATTCTACTACTACATTTTGTAAATTATGTTCTAATACATAATCAATAATGTCATAGGCTCCATTAATATATTTTAGCTTTTTATCAAAGATATCGGTATTAATATGATATTTTGCATTGTTTACAGCTTCTCTTGCAGAATCACATTTTTCGTTAGTACCTTCTATCGTTACATTTCCTTTTTCATCAATCAGAATGTTTCCTGTTAAAACTTGATTATCGATATAGTTAAATTGGCTTACCCCAACTGTACAAATATCAAATTTTTGATAACTATTTAAAATGTCTTCTTTGGATGCTTTATGGTTTCTATTTTTGGAATTTGATTTCACATTATCACGAATGGAATAAAATTGTGCTGGGTGTGAATCTAAAAATCCTTCTACATCCTGAACACCATTTACTTTGAACATTTTTTGTGGTAATACATTTAAATTTAATTTTTCAATTAATTCTGCACTTTCCAATTTGTTATAAATTTGATACATATTAAAACCTCCTACCTTATTTTTTTCCGAAGTAAGAAAGAAAACTTAACCTTGTTACTTTAGAAATTTCTCCCGAAATTTCCTACGTAATGAAAAGATAAATTTCGCCTTGGGAAAACTTTGCACTACATTTTCTTTCAACAAAAAAACTCTCGTCCTAGCTAAATGCTAGGGACGAAAGTTTATATCCGCGGTTCCACCCTATTTGATAATGTAAGCAGCATTATCCACTCTGTTTTTTTATGCTCCAAAGCTCCCCATATTCGTTTGCTGTTAGTTTACACCATCCACTAACTCTCTTAAAACAAAACTGAAATATTTTTTCTTTTTCTTCGCACTATTAAATTCTGCATATACTTTATCATGTTTTTTCTAAAAAATCAACTATTCCTATTTAAATTTTTATTATTTCCTTCTAATTCAAATTCATTCCTTTTTCATATCTAATTTACCCGAATATGTTATCCTATCTTGCCGCACTTCCCATATATAGTAATCCAGATAATTTGGAAATTGGCATTGATTGTAACCAAACAGTTCCAGGTCCTTCTAATGTTGTTACAAATAATCCTTCTCCTCCGAACACGATATTCTTAACCCCTTTTACTGTTTCGATATCTAATTTTACTTCACTTGTCATTAATGCAACATATCCATTATCTACTTTCATTTTTTCTCCTGCTGCTAATTCTTTTTTTACAACAGTGCCGTCTAATTCTAAATATACTTTTCCTGGTCCTGTAAATTTTTGCATAATAAATCCTTCTCCACCAAAGAAACCAGCTCCTATCTTTTTACGAAAATGCATAGAAACATCTACACTTTTTTCTGCACATAAAAATGATCTTTTTTGTGCAATCACAAATTCTCCTTCTTTTAGGTCATATTCTAATATTTCTCCCGGAAAAGAAGATGCAAATGCAATTTCTACATCGTCTATTTCTGCTGTATATTGATTCATAAAAATAGATTCTCCAGCTAACGCTCTTCCTAATCCTTTCATAATTCCACCATTTGTGCTTGTTTCCATCTTAATTCCAGAATCCATCCAGCTCATTCCGCCATTTTCAGATATAATGCTTTCTCCTCTTTTTAATTTAATCGTTACTACTGGTAGTGAATTCCCTATAATTTTTGCTTCCATATTCACGTTTCCCCTTTCTTTTCTTAGATGACTTTATACTATCATATTGTTTTTTTACAGGCAAGATCCTTCTTCCTTTTCTTACATTTTTTGATATTCTTCTGCTTTTAGCAACATCTCTATCGATTCATTTCTTACCTAATATTTGTTTTTTCTTCGTTTTTATTACATTCATATGACAATCCACATTTTAATTTTTTCTCACTTTTTGTAACTTTTTTTCTTTTCTTTGTTCCTTTTGTCTTTTTTCTCTTGTATTTTTCAAGTTTATGACAATCTCTTTTCAATTTTATGTTACTTTTTGCTCATTCTTTTATCTACAATCACTATTTTTTCTCAAGTTGTGGATATTGTGGATAAGTCTGTGAATAATTCATTTTACTAGTCATTTTTTCATTTTTTATTCACATTCATTTCCACAAATATTTATTACAATTTATTTTTACAGTTATTTCCATTGTGTTATGTCTATTACTTTTTAGTTAAATATTTCTAAAAGAAAAAGCTTAAAATATTATATTCAAAATAATATTTTAAGCTTGCATGTATTTCATATTTATTTAATTTTAGTTTAAAATTTAACAAGAAAATAAATAATTAAAATAATCTCTGTAATTAATATAACAGGAAAACCTATCGTAAATCTTAGTTTTTTGGTTTTATGCCTAAATAAGTACATTCCTAAAATCCCGTCCAATTCCTCCTCCTAATAATACAAAACCAAATAATCCTGCTTCACTAATTCTCCATTCTCCTTTTTGTGCTCTTCTTTTATCCCACCACATAGCAAAAAAAGCTAATAAATTTATTATCACTAAATAAATTAAAATATTTTGTGGTGTAAAAATAAGTTTTGCAAGTTCTGATAAATCATACATATTTCTTCCTCTTTTCTTACTTTTGTTTTATACAAAAAAGCTCATTTGATTACTTTGTGTCATTCCTTTTAAGCATCCTGCTTTTTCTAATAATTCTACTACTGATTTTCCTATCTTAGATCGTATTTTCATATCGTCAATTGACATAAATTTCCCATCTTTTTTGGCTTCATCTATTCCAATTGCAGCTACCGTTCCCAATCCAGGCAAACTATTTAACGGCGGTCTAATTCCATCCTCTTCTATTCTAAATTTCGTTGCATGAGATTTATATAAATCAATAGGAAGAAAATCAATCCCTCTTTCATACATTTCTAAAACCAGTTCTAAAATTGCATACATATTTTTATCTTTTGCTGTTGCACTATTTCCTTGTAAATCAATTTCTTTCATTTTATTTTTTACTTTTTCTTTTCCATGACACATAATTTCACTATCAAATTCATCTGCTCTTATGGTAAAGTAAGCTGTATAATATGCTTTTGGTTCATGCACTTTAAACCAAGCAATGCGAAAAGCATTTGTTACATAAGCTGCTGCATGTGCCTTTGGGAACATATATTTTATTTTCTTACAGGAATTAATATACCATTCTGGAATATGATATTCCCTCATCATTTCTTCATGCTCTTTCCATTTTTCTGGATCTTTGGAAGGTTTTCCTTTTCTAACAAACTCCATAATTTTAAATGCTGGCTTTGGTGGCAATCCTTGTTTTATTAAATATAGCATAATATCATCTCTAGTACAAATTGCATCTTGTAAGGTAATTGTTCCTTCTTCAATTAATGTTTGCGCATTATTAAGCCATACATCCGTACCATGGGACAAGCCTGAAATACGAAGCAATTCCTCAAAAGTAGTAGGTCTTGTATCTACTAACATTCCCCTTACAAATTTCGTTCCAAATTCTGGCACTCCAAAAGTCCCTACTTCAGAATGAATTTGTTCTGGTGTGACTCCTAATGCTTTTGTAGAAGCAAAAATTGACATTGTTTCTTTATCATCTAAAGGTACTTTTGTTGGATCTTTTCCTGTTAAATCAAATAGCATACGAATCATGGTTGGATCATCATGTCCTAGAATATCTAGTTTTAATAAGTTTTGATCAATCGAGTGATAATCAAAGTGAGTAGTTATAATATCTGAATTTGGATCATCTGCTGGATGCTGTACTGGCGTAAATTCATATATTTCTCTTCCTTTTGGTACAACAATAATTCCTCCTGGATGCTGTCCTGTCGTTCTTTTTATTCCTGTACATCCTGCAGAGATTCGAAGTACTTCGGCATTATTTACTGTTAATTGTCTTTCTTCAAAATATTTTTTTACATATCCGAATGCAGTTTTATCTGCAACGGTACCTACCGTTCCCGCTTTAAATGTCGTTCCTTTTCCAAAGATTACTTCTGTATATTTATGCGCCTTTGCTTGATATTCTCCTGAAAAGTTAAGGTCAATATCCGGCTCTTTATCTCCATCAAACCCTAGGAAAGTTTCAAAAGGTATATCCATTCCATCTTTATCTAACATATGTCCACATTTTGGACATTCTTTATCTGGAAGATCAAATCCATTCTTATACCCATAATCAGAAAAATCAGAATATTTACAATTTGGACATCGATAATGTGGTGGAAGAGAATTTACTTCTGTAATTCCTGTCATATTTGCCACAAAGGAAGATCCAACCGATCCTCTGGAACCAACAATATATCCATCTTCATTGGATTTCCAAACTAACTTTTGCGCAATAATATACATAACAGAGAAACCATTTTTTATAATAGAGTTCAGTTCTTTTTCTAATCTTTTCTCTACAATTTCTGGTAAATTTTCTCCATATAACTCATGTGCTTTTCCATATGCAATTGTTTTAATTGTTTCTTCACATCCTGGAATATGAGGCGGACACTTTTCTGGTGAAATAGGGCTAATTTGTTCACACATATCTGCGATTTTATTTGTATTGGTTACTACTACTTCATAAGCCTTTTGTGGACCTAAGTATTGAAATTCTTTTAACATTTCGTCCGTTGTTCTTAAATATAGTGGTGCTTGCTCATCTGCATCATCATAACCTTGTCCTGCTTGTAATACTCTTCGATAAATTTCATCTTGTGGATCCATAAAATGTACATCACAAGTTGCTACCACTAATTTATCTAGTTTTTCTCCTAATTGTACAATCTTTCGATTAATATCTTGAAGTGACTCTACATCTGGAACTGTTCCATTTCTTACCATAAACATATTATTTCCAATTGGTTGAATTTCAAGATAATCATAATCTTTTGCAATTTCTTCTATTTCTTCATCCGTTTTTCCTGCTACAATAGCACGATATAATTCTCCCGCTTCACAGGCACTTCCCATAATAAGTCCTTCCGAATACTTTTTATAAATTGATTTTAAAATTCTTGGCTTTTTATAAAAATAGTGTAAATGAGAAATCGATACTAATTTATATAGATTTCTAAGTCCTATATAATTTTGAGCTAAGATAATCGCATGATAACTAGGAAGTTTTTTAAAATCTGCTTCTCCTGCTAATTTAATATCAATATCATCTAATGTTTTTACTCCCTTTTCTTCTAACATTTTTAACATATGACGAAATACTTTTACCGTAGTATCAACATCATCTAATGCTCTATGGGCAACCTCTACTACAATTCCCAAATTTTCCGCAATTTTTCCTAATTTATATTTTTTATAATCTGGGAATAAATCTTTTGCCAGTCTTAATGTATCAATATAGGTATTTTCTATACTTAATCCTTGCTGCTTTGCATTGTATTTTAAAAATCCGATATCAAAATCTGCATTATGTGCAACTAAAACAGAATCTCCTATAAATTCGATAACCTTTGGTAATACTTGTTCTATCGTTTCTGCATCTTTTACCATGTCATCTGTAATATTGGTTACCTCTACTACCTTTGGTGGAATTGGTTTTTCTGGATTTACAAAACAAGAAAATTCATCAATGACTTCTCCATCCTTTACCTTCATAATACCAATCTCGGTAATTTTTTCAGTTCGGAAAGATAGACCTGTTGTTTCTAAGTCTAGTACACAATAAGTTGTATTTAAACTTTGTCCTTTTGGGAAAGATACACTAGGAGTTTTATCCGGTACTAAATAAGCTTCTACGCCATAAATCACTTTCATATCTGGGTTATCTACTCCTAATAATTTATGCGCATCTGGAAAAGCTTGTACAACCCCATGATCTGTAATTGCAATAGATTTCATTCCCCATTTCATTGCTCTTTTGATTAAATCTTTTGCTGAAGTCATTCCATCCATCTGGCTCATTTGTGTATGCATATGAAGTTCTACTCTTTTTACTTCTGCCGTATCTTGTCTTGTTTCTTTCTTCATTCCCTCTGTTTCGATAATCGTATTTGCCATTACCGTAATTTCTCCTGCATATTGATCCATTTGTGCAGTTCCTGCGATTCGAATTCCTTTTGCTTTTTTTATTCTTCCCATGATTTTTTTTGCATGATTCTTATCTAAAAACGCTTTACAAGTTAAAGTACTTGTTCCATCATATAAATCAAAACTAAATAATGTTTTTCCAGATTTTAATTCTCTATCCTCGCTATTAATTACTTCTCCTTCTAGCGCTACTTTTCCGTCATCTACACTCAAATCAGCAACCTTTACCAATGGTTCTCTAATCGTTAATGAGCTTCCCATAATTAATGGTGTACTTTCATCTTCTTCTGGCATTTCCGGTACTTCTGCATTTGTTTCAATGATAGAATTTGCAAGAACTGTAATATCCCCGGCATAAGGATCTAATTGAGCCTTTCCTATTGCTTTAATTGCTTTTGCTTGTTTTATCTTTTCTACTATTCCATCTGCTTCTTCTGGAGTTGTAAAGGATTTACAAGTTAAAATTCCTGTTCCATCATAAAGTTCAAAAATAATAATTGCTTTTCCTGATTTTGTTTGTTTAATTTCCGTATTTACAATTCTTCCTTCTAAAGCCACCCTTCCATCATTTGCAGTAATTCCACTAATTTTCATTAATTTTTCTTTTGCCCTTGATGGCTTTCCCATAATATAAACCTGATTTTCTTCCATGCCTTCTTGTAGTTCATCAAGCATCATATCATTTAAACTTCCTTCTGGGGAATTGAAAGGACTTTCTTCATAAGAAACTTCATATTCTACTGGTGCTGGAATATTTACTTCTTCCATAGCATGTTTTATTACTTCTTCTTCCGTATGTTTTGTTTCATTTGCAATTGCTAGCAAATCTTCCTTTCGGATTTCCTCTTCAATAAAAACTTGATAGGTTTCGTCCAATAGATTTTTTATTACTTTTTCTAGTTCTTTGTCCGTCTTCTTTGCTTTTAAAAAATCTGCTCCCTTAATATGCATTTTTACATCAATTTTATTTCCAATTACTTCTACCTTACTATTCATTAATAAAAGTGGTTTCATTAATGGGTACTTATGTGCCATATAACAAATGATATTCGCCCATTCATCTTCTACTTTTGGAATGTCAACTTCGTTTGAATAATGAATTTTTATTTCTATTTTTTCAATTGAAAAACGTTCTCTTAAAAATATTTCAAAGTACCAGATATCTTTAATAGGCACAAATAAATTAGAGGTTATTTCTAACACTAATTTATTTTCTTTTCGATATAAATTAACATTTTGAATATAAGCCTCTAATATTTTATTTTCTTTTTGATAATCTGAAAAAACGTCCCTCATTAATTTTAGATTTTCCAATGCCTGTTCCATCTCCTATTTGAATTATTTTGCATTTAAAATCTTCGCTAATTTTTCATATTCTTCTTTTACATTTTTTACTCCGTCGATTCGAATGCCCCTATGAAACATTTTATCAGAATCGATACGAATATAAATCGTTCCTAAGCTAAATAGCATTTGCAAAAATAACTGACTATATCTTATCTCTTTTATATTTTTATATTCTACTTCTTTTACTTCATGATGAATTAAGCTATTTATATACACTAATTTAGTATTATAAAATTTAAAATCATTTGCCTCATATTTTAATTTGTTATAAATTGTGCTTCCTACTAGAAATACAATATATGCAATTAAAATTATAATAAAGTATAATAACACATCTGCTTGAACAGCAATAATACCTAAAATAACTAAAATTAAGCATGTAATTGCATTTCGATTTAAAAATTCATATAAATAATTATAGGTTGATTTTATTACTAGTTTTGGCTCTTCTTTTTTCATATCTTTACTTCCTTTTTAAAAAATTCTTACAATATCTTTATAAGCAATAAAAATAGATAGAACAATTAGAATCGAAAAACCTAACATTTGAATTCCTATTTCTAATTCTTCTTTCATTGGTTTTCTTCGAATCGCTTCTATAATTAATAAAAGTAATTTTCCTCCATCTAACGCTGGAATTGGAAGTAAGTTTGTAACTCCCAATGATAATGAAATTAAAGCTAGCATATAAACGAAATCTTGTATTCCTTGTGTTTGAGATACTACGCTTGAAATTCCAACAGGACCCATCATTTGGTCAAGTCCTACTTTTCCTGTAAATAACATTTTTAAATTATCTAAAATAGAACCTCCGAATTCTAATGTTTGCCAAAATCCATAATACATGTCACTAAAAACATTATTATCCGCGACTTTCATTATCGTTCCTAAATAATAATTTGAAATTTCATTTGGTTCTACCGCAATTTCTAATTCTTCTCCGTCTCTTTCTACTGTAAATAATAATTGATCTCCCTCTGCTCCATTAATAATTTCCACTATTTTTTCTTGATTTCCTATGACATCAATTCCATTTACTTTTTTTATAATATCTTGTACTTTTAATCCTTGCTTTGCAGCATTACTGTTTTCATCAATCTGAACAATTTGTGTTGCTTTTTCTCCTTCTGAAATACCAGAAAGATAAATTCCTGTTGTTTTTGATTTTATTTCAGAAGGTTGTAATTTTATTTCTTGTACATTATCTCCTCTTTTTAGTAATACTGTCATTTCTTTGTTTCCATTTTCTTGTACTAACTCTTCTAAATCTGATTTTAATCTAATTTTTTGATCATTAATCTTTAAAATTTGATCTCCAACTTGAATTCCTGCTGTTTGTGCGCTAAGACCGTCTACTGTTTGTTCTACTACATTAGAAATATGATCGCTTGAAAAAGAAACAAGCATAAAATATATGATAAGTCCAAAAATAATATTGACAAATCCTCCTGCAGCTACAATTGCCATCCTTTTTGGAATACTTGCTTTACTAAAAGATCCTTCTGTGTCTTTTCTTTCTTCCTCGCCTTCCATACTAACAAATCCTCCGAAGAGGAATTAGTCTAATTGCATATTTAGTTTCTTTTCCTTGCTTTCTCCAAATTGTTGGACCAAATCCAATTGCAAATTCATTTACTTTTATTTTGCAAAGTTTCGCAACAAGAAAATGTCCACCTTCATGGATAAAAATTAAAAAGCCTAGTAAAAATATAATCTTAATTGCACTAATGATAAATTCAATCAAATTAACAGCCTCCCAAGTTCTCTCTTATATTAACATTAATAAAAAATAAGCAAATGGTGAAATAAAGATAATGCTATCAATTCGATCTAGCATTCCACCATGTCCTGGAATTAAATTACTAAAATCTTTAATTCCCACATATCTTTTTATAGATGATGCAGCAAAATCTCCTATTTGACCTATAACACTTAATATAATTCCTATTCCGCTAATTGCAAAATAATTAATCTGCATTCCAAAAAAAGTATTAATCACCCAGGTATAAGCTAAAATTAAAACAGTTGCTCCAATGATTCCTCCTACACAACCTTCAATTGTTTTATTAGGACTAATTTTACTAAATTTATGTTTTCCAATCGTTCTTCCTGCTGTATAAGCAAATATATCAGTTCCCCAGGCAGCTAATATAATATACCATATTAATAAAACACCATTTTCTACTCCTCTTAAAATAGGGATAAACATTAAAAATAGCGGAATATAGCAGATTCCAAAAAAAGTAAGAGCAATATCTTTTAAATTAGTTTTCATATTTGTTAAAATTACTTGTAAAAATAGAATTAGTATCGCACTTGGAACTAAAACAGCAATAATATGAATTAAATTCTCTCTCGGAATCACATGAATAAAAGCAATGATTGCACATGCTACATATCCCATCCAAATAACTGGCTTTGCCTTTTCTTTTAAACTATTAAAATATTCATGTAAACTCATTGCTGCAATAATTGCAAAAGCAATGTCAATAATATATTCATTTCCAAATATTAATACTAGTGCTACAATTGGAAATCCGAATGATTCCTGTTATAATACGTGTCGCATTCATAAAAATTATTTTCCTCCAAATTTTCTGTTTCTCTTTTGATATTCTTCTATTGCTCTTATTAAATCTTCTTCACTAAAGTCTGGCCAATGTTTTTCGACAAAAACAAACTCAGAATATACAATTTGCCATGGTAGGAAATTACTTGTTCTTAATTCCCCACTAGTACGAATTAAAAGATCTGGATCTGGTTGTCCTTTTGTATATAAATTTTCTGATATCGTATTTTCGTCAATTTCTTCGCATTGTATTTTTCCTTCTTTTACTTGCTTAGCTATTTTTTTCACAGCGTTTACAATTTCTGCTCTTCCTCCATAATTTAGTGCAATATTAAAAATAATTCCCGTATTTTCTTTTGTTCTTTCCATACACTTGTTTATACTTTTTTGCATAGATTCAGAAAGTCTTGTGATATCTCCTAAAACATTAATTTTTATATTTTCTGTATCTGCTCTTTTACTATATTCTTCTAAATAATTTTGTAAAAGTAACATTAGAGCTCCTACTTCATCCGCTGTTCTTTTCCAATTTTCCGTAGAAAAAGCATATACCGTAATATATTTTATTCCTATTGTTTTTGCATACCTTACTATTTTTTCTAATGTTTTTGCTCCTTCTTTATGCCCTTGTTTTGGATCTAATCCATGACTTTTGGCCCATCTACGATTCCCATCCATTATAATCGCAATATGGCTTGGCATGTTTTCCCTTTCTAGCATCGATTTCATCCTCTCTTCGTTCCTATTTTGTTATATTTTATTTTTCCCTCTTCTTATTTATTTCTATTTTTTATATAAATAGCAAAGTCTTCAAAAAACTTTCCTTTTTCTCCAAATGTTTTTGCAATTTCTACTGCTTGATCCGTAATTTCTTCTAATATTTGCTCAGCCTTTTCTAAACCATATTTTGTAACATAAGTACATTTTCCTTTTTCTTTATCATTTCCTACTGGTTTACCAAGAATATCTTTATCCCCAATTTCAGATAAAATATCATCTCGAATTTGAAATGTTAAACCAATTCTTTCTGCATAACTTGCTAATCGGCTAATTTCTTCTTCTTTTGCTTTCGCAAGAATTGCTCCCATTTTTACTGCAGCCTTTATAAATTCTCCTGTTTTATTTTTATGCATATATTCTAAATATTCACTGGAAATCTCTTTTCCCTCATATTCAGTATCTACATATTCTCCTGCAATTACACGATCGATAGCATAAGTTAACTCTGCAAAAGCTTGTATCTTAAATGGTAAATCTTCCTTTGGACTATTTTGTAAGTCTTTGCTTATCACCTGATAAGCACCATTTAACAAAGCATCTCCTGCTAAAATAGCAGTTGGTTCATTAAACATTTTGTGATTGGTAGGTTTTCCATGTCTAAAATCATCATTATCAATTGCGGGTAAATCATCATGAATTAACGAAAAATTATGAATCATTTCGATTGCCACTGCAAAAGGAAAACATTTTTGATAATCTTCTTTAAAAATTTGATATGTTTGCAATAATAAAATTGGTCTTAATCTTTTTCCTCCTGCCATCAAGCTATATGCCATTGCCTCATTTAGTACCTTTTCTGGACAATCTTCTTTTTTTCTATATCTTTCTAATTCTTGATTTACAATGATTTGATATTCTTTGATTGTTTCTTTTATTTCCATTTAAAATCCTCTTTTACTTTTTTCTTTCCTTTTAAGTTTTCTAAATTGACATAACTTCTTTTTCTTTTGCTTCTAATAATTGATCGATTTCTTCAATCTTTTTGTCTGTCATCTTTTGAATTTTATCTTCTGCAGTTCTTAAATCATCTTCTGTAATTTCTGAATTTTTCTGTTTTGCTTTAAATTCATCAATTCCTTCTCTTCTGATAGAACGAACTGCAACTTTTGCATCTTCCGCTATTTTTTTGATTTCTTTTACTAATTCTTTTCTTCTTTCTTCATTTAATTCTGGAAAATTCAAACGAATTACTTTTCCATCATTGTTTGGGTTAATTCCAATATCAGAAGCTAAAATTGCTTTTTCAATTTCTTTTAAAACGCTCATATCCCATGGTTGGATTACAATTAATCTAGCCTCTGGTACGGAAATACCTGCTACTTGATTAATTGGTGTTGGTGTTCCATAATAATCAATTCTAACTTTGTTTAAGATTGCTGGGTTTGCTCTTCCAGCTCTTATTTCTGATAAATTTTGTTCAAATACACTTACTGTTTTTTTCATTTTTTCTTCAATATTCGTATAATCCATTTTTTTCTTTTCTCCTTTATATTTATAATTTTTTATTATTTTAGTATTCTGTCTTCGCTAAATTTCTCACAACTGTGATATAATCTTTTTATTTTACAATTGTTCCTAGTTTCTCTCCCTTTACTACTCTTACAATATTTTTTGGATCATCAATTCCAAATACGATAATTGGTATTTGGTTATCTCTACATAAAGAGGTTGCTGTTGAATCCATTACTTTTAAATCTTTATTTAAAATATCTAAATAAGTAATTTCATCATATTTTACTGCATTTTTATCCACTTCTGGATCTGCTGAATATACTGCATCAATTGATTTTCCAAGTAAAATAACATCTGCATCAATTTCTGCTGCTCTTAATGCTGCTGTTGTATCTGTTGTAAAATATGGATTTCCCGTTCCGCAAGCAAAGATAACAACTCTTCCTTTTTCTAAATGTTTTAATGCCTTTCTTTTAATATATGGCTCTGCAATTTCTCTCATCTCAATTGCTGTTTGTAATCTCGTAAAGATTCCTCTTGTTTCTAAAGCATCTTGCAATGCTAAACCATTCATTGTAGTTGCAAGCATTCCCATATAATCAGCTGTCGTTCTTTCCATTTGATGACCGTAGCGTCCTCTCCAAAAGTTTCCGCCACCAACAACGATAGCCACTTGCACTCCTAATTCTACTACTTTTTTAATTTCGTCGCATAGTTTTCCTAGTACCTCTGCATTTACTCCATTCTTTTGTTCTCCTGCTAAAACTTCTCCACTTAACTTCAAAAGAATTCTTTTATACTGAGTTTCTTCTTTCACTTAACATTTCACTCCTTATTTTACTTTTTTAACTTTATATAGCGATTTTTATTCTATCATATATTTTAGAAATTTTGCACCTTTTTTTCATAAATTCTTAATAAATTTGCAGACTTTCTAAATTTTTCTCGACCAATGATTCATTTTTATTGTAGATTTTTCCTTTTTCACATATAATATTAAGATAAAAGATTTCATCGCAAGGAGGATGAATTATGAAAAATTTAAATTTAGCAAATAAATTAAGAAAAAAATATCATAAAGCACCTTATGTTTCTGATTTCAAAGATCTATTAGTGCGTTCTGCTACTAAATATGAAAATCGTTACGCATTCCGCCTAAAAGATTCTGTGGGCTCTATTTATGGTATTACTTATAGACAATTAAAAGAGGATGTTTTTTCTCTTGGTACAGCTCTTCTTCATTTACAATTGCAAAATCAAAAGATTGCCGTTATTGGAAAAAATAGTTATTCTTGGGTTATTTCCTATTTAGCAGCTTCTATTGTTGGAATTGTTGTTCCTATTGATAAAGAACTTCATGTAGATGATATTTCAAATTTCTTAAACCTTTCTGATGCGCAGGCAGTTTTAGGAGATGATCATCACATCAAACTTCTTACAGAAAACAAAGATAAAATAAAAAACAAAAATACGATATATATTAATTTTAATTCTGAAAAGGATACATCTGATTATAAATCTCTTTCTCTTTTAAAATCCTTTGGTGCAGAACAAATAGAGGAAGGAAATCATTCATTTGAACAAATTCAAATCAATCCAGATGAAATGCATATTTTACTTTTCACTTCTGGCACGACAGGAAATGCAAAGGGAGTTTGTTTATCTCATAAAAATATATGCTCTAATATCATGTCTACTTATGGAATTGTAAAAGTAAAAAGAAATGATCAAGTACTTTCTGTTCTACCAATCCATCATACTTATGAATGTACTTTAGGTTGTCTTTTAGTACTTTATAGTGGTGCATGTATTAGCTATTGTGAAGGACTAAGATATATTAATCAAAATATTCAAGAATTCAAACCAACTATCTTTTTATGTGTACCTCTTTTATTAGAAAAAATGTACAAAAAAATTGAAACAACCGTTGCGAAATCTTTACCAAAATATGAAAAGGAAGGAACTCATATTATTGATAATATTCCTTTCCCTCTATCACTTATTGTAAAAACAAAAGTCCGTAATAGCTTGGGCGGTAGAATTCGTGCATTTATTGTTGGAGCTGCACCTCTTAATCCATCCTATGTAAATTCTTATAAAAAATTAGGAATGAAAGCTCTTCAAGGTTATGGATTAACAGAATGTTCTCCATTAGTTGCAGGAAATAATGATTTTTATATAAAATCGGATTCTGTTGGACTACCTATCCCTAATGTGGAATATAAAATTGATCATCCAAATGATGCAGGTGAAGGAGAAATTATTGTAAAAGGACCTAATGTTATGTTGGGCTACTATCAAAACGAAGAAGAAACGAATAAAGTCTTAAAAGATGGATGGTTCCACACAGGTGATTTAGGTAAAATTGATCAAGATGGATGGCTATATATTACTGGTAGATGTAAAACAGTAATTGTTACAAAAAACGGCAAAAACATTTATCCAGAAGAACTAGAACAATATCTAAACGAAAGTCCTCTTATTTCAGAATCCCTTGTTACTGGTTTAAACGATAAAGAAGCAGACGATACTTATGTAAATGCTCAAATTTTTCCTAATATCGATGCTATAAAAGAATATTTAAAAGTAAGTGTACCTCAAAAAGCTGAAATTCGAGCTGTTATTGCAGATATTGTTGCATCTATTAATAAAAGGCTACCAAATTATAAACATATCAAAAGTTTCAAAATTAAAGATTCTGAATTTGAAAAGACAACAACACAAAAAATTAAACGTTATGGAAAAAATGTAAACGTTCAAGACATTGACCAAGATCAAAATAGTTAATTTACATCAAGTAACAGAATTTCATATTGTTATTATTTATTCAAAATCATAATTTAAAAAGTAGAAGAGTCTAGAAATTAACAATATTTCTAGACTCTTCTTTTTTCATTCTTCTTTCACAATTTTATGTTGTCATTCTTATCTATTTTATTCTCCAATTTTTGATTCTTTCGATCGCTTTTATGGTATTTTCTTTTGTTCCAAAGGCAGTTAATCGAAAATATCCTTCCCCACTTGGTCCAAAACCAGAACCTGGAGTTCCTACTACTCCTACTTCTTCTAACAGTTTATCAAAGAACTCCCAAGAAGTAATTCCTTCTGGTACTTTTAACCATATATAAGGAGCATTTTTTCCACCATATACTTCAAATCCAGCCTCTTGTAGTCCGTTTCGGATTAATTTTGCATTTTCCATATAATACTTAATATTTTCTTTTATTTCTTTTTGTCCTTCTTCAGAATAAATTGCCTCTGCTCCTCTTTGTGTAATATAAGAAACCCCATTAAACTTTGTACAATGTCTACGATTCCATAATTTATTTAATTCTACTTCTTCTTCGTTTTCTGTATATCCTTTTAATTCCTTTGGAACTACAGTATAGGCACATCTAACGCCAGTAAATCCTGCTGTTTTAGAAAAACTACGAAATTCAATTGCTACTTCTTTTGCTCCTTCAATTTCATATATACTATGTGGCACATTCTCTTCCGTAATAAAAGCCTCATAAGCAGAATCAAATAGAATAAGAGATTTATTCTCTTTGGCATATTGAACCCATTTTGCTAGTTCCTCTTTTGTAAGAACTGTTCCTGTTGGGTTATTTGGCAGACATAAATAAATCATATCTGGTACTTCTTTTGGAAATTCTGGTACAAAATTATTTTCTGCCGTACAAGGCATATAAATAATTCCTTCATAAGTTCCTTCTTTTTCTTTGTAGGCTCCAGTTCTACCTGCCATCACATTCGTATCTAAATAAACAGGATATACCGGATCTGTAATTGCTACTTTATTTTTAATTGATAAAATATCTCCAATATTTCCACAATCACATTTTGCTCCGTCGGATAAAAATATTTCGTCCTCTTTTATATCGATCCCACGATTTTGATATTCAAATTCTACTATTTTTTTCCTTAAAAAATCATAGCCTTGTTCTGGCCCATATCCATGAAATCCTTGTGGTGTTCCAATTTCGTCAATTGCTTTGTGCATTGCTTCTACTGCCGATTTTACAATTGGTCTTGTTACATCTCCTATTCCTAACTTAATAATTTCCTTTTCTGGATGTTTTTGTTGATAGCTGGCTATTTTCTTTGCTATCGTTGAAAATAAATAGCTATCCTGCATTTTTAAAAAATTTTCGTTTATTTTTATCATATTTTGCCTCCTAAGAGTTCTATCGTTATAGATCTTTCAAGTCTGAAAGTTCTTAATTCTTTTATATTATTTCTATGTTTTCTTGTCAAGAGTATGTACAAAAAAAAGTGAAAAGTATATAATGCAAGTAAATTTAAATCTATATCGATTGAATTTTATTAAGTTCATTTGATAATTAGAAAAATAAGGAGTGCATTTTATGAAACTAAAAGACATATTCAAAAATATAGAAATAATAGAATATAAAGGAGATTTGGAAAAAGAGATTAAAAATATTTCTTCTAACTCCAAAGAGATACAGGAAAATGATTTATTTTTTGCAATAAAAGGATATACTTTAGATGGTACTCAATTTATTCCTAACGCAATTGAAAATGGAGCAACTGCAATCGCCGTTGATGAAACTTGCGATTTAAATTCTTTCGATATACCTAATGAAATCACATTCATTAAAATTAACCGTATTCGTTATCATCTAGCGATTGCTAGTGCTAATTTATATGGTCATCCATCTACCAAATTAAAATTAATTGGAGTAACAGGAACAAAAGGAAAAACAACTTCTACTTACATGATTAAATCTATCTTAGAAAAACACAATTTTAAAGTTGGATTAATTGGAAGTATTGCAATTTATATTGGAGATGAAAAATTAGAAGATACCGATAGAACAACTGCAGAAAGTTATAAAATTCAAAAAACATTGGCACAAATGGTAGATGAAAATGTAGAAATTGCAATTTTAGAAGTTTCTTCTCAAGCAATGAAATTAGATCGAGTAGTTGGCTGTCATTTTGATGAAGTATTATTTACTAATTTAACAGAAGATCACATCAGTCCTAGAGAACATAAAGATATGGAAGATTATTTTAATGCTAAATTATCTTTAGTAAAAATGGCTCCATTCCTTGTAACGAATTTAGATAATGACTATACTTCCAGAATTCCAAATCTATTACCAGAAAAAGAAATTTTAACTTTTGGAATGGAACATTCTTCTGATATTATGGCAAAAGATTTAGAGTTAAGTAATATCGGTGTTCATTTTACTTTAGTAATGGATCAAAAAGAATATCCTGTATATGTTTCTATTCCAGGAAAATATATGGTATATAATTGTCTTGGAGCAATTGGTATTGCAAAAAAAATGGGTTGCACTATCTCTGACATTCAGGAAGGATTAAAAAATATTAAAGTATTTGGACGAAGTGAAGTTGTTCCTAATAAATTAGGATTAAAAATATTAATTGATTATGCTCATACTCCTTCTAGTTTACAATCTATTCTAGAAACAGTAAAACCTTATACGAAAGGTCGTGTTATTTGTACCTGGGGAGTTGGTGGAGATCGTGATCGTAAAAAAAGACCAATTATGGGTGAAATTTCTGGCAACTTAGCCGATCTTACCATTTTAACTTCTGATCAAGTTCGTACAGAAGAACCAGAACAAATTTTAAATGAAATTGAAGTTGGATTAAAAAGATCAGGTGGTAATTATGTAAAAATATTAAATCGAACAGAAGCAATTCGATATGCATTATCGATTGCAACTACAGATGATATTATCGTTCTTCCTGGTCTTGGAAGCGATTTATATATTGAATATATGCATGTAAAATATCCATACAACGAAAGAACTGTAATTCATGATACCATCGAAGACATGATCGCTTCTGGCAAAAGAAATCCAATAGGAAATAACTTTTAAAGCCTATTTATTTTATCTAGAAAACAGGAAGATTCATTTTCTTCCTGTTTTCTTCGTCCGTCTATACTTCAATTTTTCCTTCAAATACATAATTTGCAATTCCTTTCATTTTCACATGCTTACTTTTCTCTTCGCAAGAAATTTTTAATTCTCCTCCTTTTAATAGTACCGTTACTTCCGCATCACAAAAATTATTTAAATATCCTGCTACGACTGCCGCACAAGCACCTGTTCCACAAGCATATGTTTCTCCTACCCCTCTTTCCCACACTCTTAATTTTATTGTTTTTCTTCCTAATATTTGAACAAATTCTACATTAATATGATTTGGAAAAATTTCTAAATTCTCTATCAGCGAACCATATTTTTTAACATCTACTTTCTCTACATTATCTACAAAGAAAATAATATGTGGATTTCCCATCGAAATCCCATATCCTATCATCTCTTTTTCTTGAATTTTCAATTTAACAATTTTTCCTCCCCCTGTTTCTTTCCCTTCTTTTATATTTTCACTATCATTTAATTTTGGTTTTCCCATATCCACTTCGATTTCGTCAAAAGGTAATCCACATCTTACTTTTCGAATTCCTGATTTTGTTTCTACTAGCATTTCATCCCTATTGAAAATCTGATACTTTTGCACATATTTTGCAAAGCAACGAATCCCATTTCCGCACATTTCTGCTTCTGTTCCATCCGCATTATAAATTTGCATTCGAATATCGGCTATCTTACTTTCCTTTACTAAAATAACTCCATCTGCTCCTACTCCAAAATGTCGATTACATAAATATCGAACCACTTCTCCTATCTTATCTTTTATCATCCTATAATTACTTCCTAAACAATTAATACAAATATAATCATTTCCAAGACCATGCATTTTTGAAAAAGTAATCATTTTTATCCTCCTATATCTCCACTCAAAATTTTATTTTGTATTCTCTTTTTAACTTATATATATTATTATTCTTTCTTCATTATATGAATTACCTGTTTATTTCATAACCGTAGAAATTCTATTTTTTCTTTGTTTTTTTATATAATTTGTGCTAAAATGCTATTGTAGTCACTGTTGTGTAATATATATGAAAGGAGATATCCATGAAGAAAGCATTTATGTCATTAAAATTTCATGATGGCGAAGAAGACAAAAAGAAAATTGACGATTTAACAGAAGCTCTTCTAAATGCAGGAATCCAAAATGTCGTAATGGCTCGTGATGTAGAAAAATACGGCGAAGCTGTATTACCGGAAGGTACAAAACTGATGCCGGATTATGCATTTCCTGCAATGAGAGAGTGTGACATGTTAATTGTCGAATTTTCTGAAAAAGGCGTTGGCTTAGGAATTGGAGCAGGATATGCTTATGCAATTGGCCTTCCTATTTATGTTATCGCAAAAACAGGAAGCGACATTTCCTTAACCATGAGTAATTTAGCAAAAGAAGTCATTTTTTACGACTCCGTAGATGAACTTACAGAAAAATTTAGGAGGATTGAAACCCAATGATTCATGTACTTTTAGCATCCAAATCTGCCTTCAGAAAGCAGATGTTAGAAAGGGAACATATTCCCTTTCATATTTTCGTCAGTGATGCGGACGAAACACCGAATCCATCCAAAAGTTTTGAAGGACAACTAAAAGAAATCTCTATGAGAAAAGCTCAGATTGTCTTCAAAAAAACGATCGATTTAGGAGAAAGAGTTATTGTTGCGGCTGACCAAAACATTGTCTTTGAAAATGTAATGTACGGAAAACCAAAAACTTTAGAGGAAGCCCGAGACTTAATTGTCCGCATGCAAGGACACAATGATATCTATGCCTATGTAGGAAATTCATTGATCTATGCTAACGGGGCACATATTCTAAAAACAATAAACAATTGCGATATCGCTAAAATGCGTATGGATCATTTCTCAAAAGAGGAACTGGAAGAGTATCTTTCTACCAAGAAACCATTAACAAAATGTGGAGGAATTCATATTTCTGATACTCCATCTCTTTCTCTAGAAGAAGGAAAAATGTCTACTGCCTATGGAATGACAATTGAATACTTAAAGGATTTACTATCTTCTTTATAATCATCAAAATATTACAAGAGAATTTATGATTTTAAATCTAACAGCGGAAGGGACGCTTACAATTCAGTAGGCGTCCCTTTTCTTCATTCTTCAGCCTTTACGATCTTCTGCTTGTCCTTCACAACAATATTCCAACTTCGACTCTATTATATTAGTTAGGGGATAAAAACTTTCTGACTCTATGATATTAGTTGGGGTGGTAAATGCCTCAACTATTTTTTGTAAAAAA
>ERZ826242.808-NODE-808-length-40939-cov-11.228720_pt1 | contig 40939 bp, 51 predicted proteins | sample MGYA00519871_ERZ826242 | MGnify/ENA primary metagenome ERZ826242 (study PRJEB31778, sample SAMEA3449226) | human gut metagenome | biome: human gut; feature: human-associated habitat; material: faeces | place: United Kingdom | collected 2010/2012 ...
TAACCCCGAGCATCGGCACGAATGGAAACTGGTATCTCGGGACGACTGACACGGGAAAGCCTTCGCGCGGCGAGAAGGGCGACAAGGGAGATCCAGGTGCGAAAGGCGATCCCGGAGCAGACGGCGCAAAGGGCGACCCCGGCGAGAGGGGGCCCAAAGGCGAGACCGGCGCGCCGGGCGAACAGGGGCCGAAGGGCGAACCGGGCGACACCGGCCCGGCGGGCGCAAGCGGAACGGACGGCATAACCCCGAGCATCGGCGAGAACGGAAACTGGTATCTCGGGACGACTGACACGGGGAAGCCTTCGCGCGGCGAGAAGGGAGACACCGGCGCGGCCGGAACGACATTCACGCCGTCGGTCGCTGCGGACGGGACGCTCAGCTGGACGAACGACGGCGGGAAAACGAACCCGGACAGCGTCAACATCAAAGGCCCGCAGGGCAATCCGGGCGAAAAGGGCAACCCAGGAGAGACCGGCGCAAATGGCGCAGACGGCGTGACGCCGACGATCGGCGAGAACGGAAACTGGTATCTCGGGACGACTGACACGGGAAAGCCTTCACGCGGCGAGAAGGGCGACAAGGGCGATCCCGGCGCGCGGGGGCCTGCGGGCGCAACGCCCGTCAAGGGGACGGATTACTTTACGGCGGAGGATAAGGACGCGCTGGTGCAGGACGTGCTTGCCGCGCTGCCAGAATGGACAGGAGGAAACTACTAATGGCATTGGATAAAGCAGTAGATTCCGCGCAGCTGAACGCCGACCTGACGGCGGTTGCGGACGCCATCCGCACGAAGGGCGGCACGTCCGCACAGCTTGCGTTCCCGGATGGGTTCGTGAGCGCGGTGCAGGCCATCGAGGGCGCGCCCGACTTGCAGATCGTCGTCACGACCAGCGCGGGCGCAACAGTTACAGCTACGAAGGGTAGCAAGACGGTTTCTGGGACGGCGGATGCGAGTGGAAACTGCACGTTGATAGTCGACGAGGTTGGAACATGGACGGTAACAGCAGCGACAGCAAGCACAACAAAGACGGCAGATGTTGTGGTTGGGACAGCTAATGTCGATTTGGTCATGATCGACCCCGTGTTCGGAAATAACAGCTGGGCTACAATTATTAAGGCCTGTCAAGAGAAGCAAGTCCCGTCTACATGGAACGTTGGCGACAGCTGTAACATGACAATCAATAACACGACCTACGCAATCGACATTATCGGCAAGAACCACGACGATTATGCCGATGGCTCGGGCAAGGCTCCGCTGACATTCCAGATGCACACGACCTACGCGACGCAGTATAAGATGAACGGCGCAGAGGATAACAGCTGCGGCTGGGTGAACTGTCTGGTGCGAACGTACAATGCGTTCCCGAAGCTGAAACAGGTGATGCCGGCGGAGGTCGTGACTGCGCTGAAGGCCGTGACAAAGAAGACCACGGCAGGCGGCGCGAGCTCGGCCATCGACACGACGGAGGACACGCTGTTCCTGCTGTCGGAGATCGAGGTGCAGGGCACGCGGACGCATTCCTACGCGGGCGAGGGCACGCAGTACGCGTATTACCAGACGGCGGCCAACCGGAAGAAAAATCGCGCGTGGTATCTGCGCTCGCCGAGGATCAGCAGCACCACCTGCTTCTGCAGAACGGGATGGAGCGGTGAAGCGGACTGGAGCGTCGCGTCCGAGGTGGACGGTATCGCGGCGGCATGGTGCTTTTAAGGAAAGGAGAGACAGGGAGAGGCAATGATCTATCTGAAGGTACAGGAGAATGAATATCCGGCATACATCAGCGGAAGGCTGATCGACCGCGACTGGGACGGGCGGGCGTCCAAGTCCATTACGCTGACGATGACGCACGCGCAGGCCCGATCACGGATCACCGCGACGGGACGCTGACGGTCAAGGCAGAAGGGAGAAAAACATGGACACCAAGACTATCATCGTTACCCTCGTCTGTGCCGTGCTCGGCTCGTCCGCGCTGACGGCGGTCGTTAACGCCGTCGTCAGCGCGATACAGAAAAAGCGCGGCAAGGCCACGACGCAGGAGGCACACCTGGCCGAGATCGACAAAAAGCTCGGGAAAATGCAGGAGCATCAGGACGAGCAGTATCTCGCAATTCTCCGCCTGACCATCATGTCGGAGGAAATGCCAATGGCCGAGCGCCTGATCGCCGGGCAGAAATACGTCAAGCTGGGCGGCAACGGCGATGTAAAAAAGTTTTTGCACCAGCTGGAGGCGCAATGCGGGCATAGCAATGGAATTCAGTAAAAAGTGGCTGATCTGCAGCGCGCTCGTCAGCCTCGCACTCATTATCGCCTGCGCGGCAGGCGCAGACCTGACGGAGATCACGCTTGCGGTGCTGGCTGAAACAACGGCTTCCAGCGGATTCTATCTCTGGAAGGCCAAGAACGAGAACCGCGCGAAGTACGCGCAGAAGTACATGGATAAATGGGCTGAAAAATACGGCCCGGAAGCAGCAGCACGCATCGCGGAGATCGTGCTGAAAGATTGAAAGGAGCATACTTATGGACTACACGCAAATTATCTCGGCAGTGATCGCGCTCATCAGCGCGCTCGTCTCGGCATTTCTGATCCCGTGGCTCAAAACCAAGATCGACGCGGACAAGCTGCAAACGCTCCGCACTTACGTTGAGATCGGCGTAAAGGCGGCGGAGCAGCTGTACACCGCGACGGACGGCGCAGCGAAAAAGGCGTATGTTGTGAACTTCCTCGCCGAGAAGGGCATTCAATTTGATGTGGAAACGATCGACAAGCTGATTGAGGCCGCCGTGCTGCAGCTGCACCACGAGCTGTACGGGAGTGAGCGGGCATGAGTATCAAAATTGGGCAGGCCAGCCTCGGCGAAACCGGCGGCTGGAACCAGCAGCCCGGCAACCAGACCGGGCGAGAGCTGAATATCTCCAGCTGGTACAATGGCCGCTGGCTCGGCGTCCTGCGCTACAAGAGCCGCAAAAAGGCCGAGCGGGCCGCGCAGACGTGCGAGGCGGCCATTAAAAACCGGAACATCGGTTACGACATGAGCGACCGGAACACGGCGTATGAGGCCGCCAGAGCCGTACAGTGGGACGTGAGCAAGATCACAAAGCCCGTGGAGACGGACTGCTCCGGCCTCATGACGCTCTGCGCCGTGGCTGCAGGCTGCGCGTCGGTCGAAGCGCTCTACCGTCGGCAGGGCAACAGCTGCACGACATACTGCATGCTGCACGATTGGCCCGCAACGGAAGACTTTGATCTGCTGACCGGCAGCAAGTACCTGACGACGGACGCCAATCTCCTGCGCGGCGACGTGCTGGTAAGCTCGGGCCATACGGTCATGGCACTCGAAGATGGAAAGAACGGAGAGGGGGAAAAAGAAGTGGTCGAAAAAAGCAAGATCATCGTGGACGGCAAGGAAGTCGCCGTTGAACGCATCCTGAAGAACGGCACGAACTACGTCAAAGTGCGAGATATCGCCGCTGCGCTGGATCTCGAAGTCAGCAACAAGGGCAATATCGCTGTGCTGAATCACAAGGAAAAGTAAGCCCCGCCCGGCGGCGGGCCGAAGGGAGTGACGAAAGCATAACTGCGCGGCTGGCTCTGCCGAAGGAGCTGGAACACCTCACGCGCAGCGACTGGGAGCGCGTCACTGACGAGGGCATACTGGATCAGATCGATCAGCAGATCGTGAAGCTTTATATCGTGCGCAGGCTCCCGCAGATGGACGCCGCCGCCGAGATCGGCGTCGACCGCAAAACCATCTCCCGCCGCCTGCCGCACATCTACAACACCGCCCGCCGTCTGGTAGGGAAAACGGACAAAGAGAAAGCGCCATGAGCAACGGCTCATGGCGCTTTTTCTATGCCCGCATGTCCCACAATGGTACACAAATGTCCCGGAAATGTCCCCCAGCGGGGACGGGGAAACGCTAGAATGGTAGCAGAAAGGGGCGATACCGCATGGCGTACAACCCGTACACGGGCCGCTGGGAGATGGACGGCGCGCAGCAGATCCAGCTGCAGCCCATGCCGCGGCCGCAGGGCCCGCAGCTGCCGCCGCAGCCGCCGAAGCTCGGCGTGCTGACCGTGGCCAGCGAGGCCAGCATCAACAACCTGCAGATGCAGCCGAACGACAACGCGCTCGCGCTGCACGAGACCGAGAACCTGCTGTACTACATCCGCACGGACAGCATGGCGGCCAAGACCATCGCGCGGTTCCGGATCTTCCCGGAGCCGACAGAAGAGGAAAAGGCGGCAAACCAGCTGCAGGAGCAGCTGAAACAGATCACGGCCGGCCTGCAGAGCATGGCCGGGAAAATCGAAGAACTGGAGGGAAAGCTCAATGCAAAATCCGATTATGGCCCTGATGGGCGGAAACGGCGGGGGAAACAAGCTGCTGAACGGTCTGCTGCAGACAGCGAAGACGACGCTGCAGGGGCAGAGCCCGCAGATGGTGCTTAGCTTCCTGGCCTCGCAGCCAGGCTTTGAGGCGTGGTTCGAGGCAAACAAAAACAAGACGGTCGGCGAGCTCGTCGGCCAGATCGGCAAGTGATACCGCGCGAAAGCGCCTATCAAATTTCATTCCACCCAGAAAGGAGGGAAAACCATGGATAAGGATTATGGCTTCGGCGGATGGGGCATTGTCATCCTGATCGCGCTGTTCTTCCTGCTCTTCGCGGGCAGAGGCTTCGGCGGCAGCGGCGAGAGCTCCCCGGCGACCCAGGCCGACGTGCAGCGCGCGACGGACTTTGCAGCCCTCGAGCGCCAGAACAACGAGGGTGTCGCGGCAACGCGCCAGAGCGCATACGACGTCACCAGCGCCGTCAAGGACAACGCCTACAACATCCTCGGCGAGCTGCGCGATTTGCAGTCCGTCACGGAGAGCGGCATCTCTGTGCAGCAGAAGTGCTGCTGCGACATTCTCCGCGCGATCGACGGCGTCAACTACAACGCCAGCATCAACGCGTGCGAGATCAAGACGGCCATCCACGCCGAGGGCGAGGCGACCAGAACGCTCCTGCAGCAGCAGGAGAACCAGCGCCTGCGCGACGAACTCGCACAGAGCCGCGCCGCGAACAACGACTATATGCAGTCGCAGTACATCCTCGGCCAGCTGGGCAGGTACTACCAGAACCCGCCCTGCAATCCGTGCGGCTGCGGCGGCTGACGCGGACCCATCCTGATATAGCTATCCGGGGCATAATGCCCCTTCACATAAGCCCAAACGGAAGGAGTAATGAAAATGGCTTGTAATAACGGCAATGGAAATCGGGCGTATCAAAAATCATGCGTCCGATATTTTAATAACGCGCCCCAACTGCTCGCGGCAGACAGCGAAAACGTGCTGACGCTGGCCGGGGCAAAGGTCGTCAATTCCGGTTCGTCCATCCAGGTCGAGCCGCAGAGCTACGACACGGTCAAGATCGGCCTGTATCATCTGGCCGCAGATGCGGTCATCGCGGCGACGGCCGCGGGCGTCCTGACCCTGCAGTGGTACATGGACGGCGTCGCGCTGCCCTGCACGCTCAAGCGCGTCACGCTGCCGGCATCCGGCAATGCGGAGATCCACACGGAGACGGATCTGGAGCTGTCCGGGTGCTGCTGCTGCGTCAATCATACATTCACGCTCGTGGCGACGACCGACAGCACGGCCGCAGGCTCCGTAATCGAGCTTTGCACGGGGCTGCTCAAGCTCGCATGAGGTGCTATCATGCAGGCGTATAAAGACAAACTCCACGCCGCGCTGCGGGAGATCGCGGAGTGCCCGGTGTCCATGCGTACGGTCGAGCAGGCCGCAGCAGTCACAGATCTGCTGTGCCGGCTGGATAAGCTCGAGGACCACGACGAGCCGGAGGCGGCCACATTTGATCGCGAAACGGCGATGCAGTGGGCAGCCAACATGCAAAACGCCGACGGCACGGCAGGCCCGCATTGGACGATGGAACAGACAACGGCTGTGGCCGAGAGCATGGGCATTCAGGCACCAGTGATCCAGCGCTGGGCATGGGGCGTGACCATGAACATGATGTACTCGGACTACTACCCAGTCGCCGTAGAGTTCGGCCTCAACCGCCCGGAGTTCTACGCTGCGCTGGCAAAGGCGTTTCTGCTCGATAAAGACGGCCCGGGGCCGGAACAGAAGCTCATGGCGTATTATGAGCATATCGCAAGGAGCTGAGAGCACAGAAAAGGGACTGGACACAGAATAAACACAGTTTGCAAATTAACATTGAAAATACAGTATTTTTTCAGAGTTCGAGTCTCTTCAGGTCCACCAAAGATAAAGACGCAGGAATTTAAATTCCTGCGTCTTATTTTTTATCTTTTTGGGTAGAATAGCAGTTAAAAGACGGATTATTTATGATTGAACAAAACCTTTTGCGAGAATTGCAAGGTAGCAAGACGTAGCATATCCTAGCACGAAAATACACGGGTATGAACACAGTGACCGACACAGTAAAAAAGTGCAATTAAAAGGCCGCGTCCATCTGGGCGGCGACTTTATCAATGCGGGTATCGAGGATGTCGGTGTAGATATCCATGGTGGTGGAGAGCTGCGCGTGGCCGAGGAATTTTTGAGCGAGTTTGAAGTCCACACCGGCCTCGTAGAGCGCGGTCGCGTAGCCGTGGCGGATCTCATGAGGGGAGACGGTGATGCCCGTGCGCTTGCGGTAGGCGTCGAATTGGTCGGTGACGAACCAGCCGGGGAGCGGACTTTTTCCGCCGTCGTTGGAAAAGATATAGCCGTGCTCCTTTTGCGGAAGCGCAGCGGCCAGCGCGGGGAGTAACGGGACAGAGCGGATACCGGCGGCAGTCTTTGGCTCCTTGATCTGGGGCGTCGGACCGGTATGGTAGACGCTGCGGCGGATGTAGATCCTGCCTTTCTCACGGTCAATATCTTCGTAGCGCAAGCCCTCGGCCTCGCCGCGGCGGCAGCCGGTATAATAGATCAGGAAGGCAAACAGGCCGAAGTCGTCGTTCAGGTTGTCCTTGATCTTCTGGATCTGATCAGCGGGCGGCGCGTGGCGGTGCTTCTGCGGAAGGTTCTTCGGGAGAAGAACTGCATGCGCAGCGTTAAAAGAGACGTAACCTTCGCGCTGGGCTTTATTCAGGATCTGTCGGATGATCTGGCGCTGGGTGATAACGGTCTTCTTTGCGTGGGTCTTAGCAAACTGGTTGATGTACGTCTCAACCTCTTTGCTTGTGATCGTGGCGACATCCTCCGGGCCAAACTGCGCGACGGCGCGCTCATAGGCAGGGGAATAATTGCGCAGGGAATTCGGCGCAAGCGTTGGCTCGATCTCGTTCCACCAGGCGTGGGCGACGTCGGAGAACGGGACGGTCTTTGGCTTCTCGGCTTCAGCGCGGTATGCCTTGATCTTGTTCCAGACCTCGCGGTCCGTCTTGCCACGAAACGCTTTGCGCTTGCCGTTGACTGTGATGATGGATTCATGCAGGCCGTCCGGCCGGACATAGTATTTGGGAATTGGCATCGTAAAACCTCCAAGAATACCGCTCCGGCGCTGGGCCGGGGCGGTTTTATTCATGTGCGGATCCAGCCGATCGATGGGATGAGCACGTCAACCAAAAGCGCAAGGGCACACAGCGAAAGAATGCCCAAGAGGATGAGCGTCACAAGTCGGTGCATGTGCAGGGACTTCTGATGCTGAGCAAGCTGCACACGAAGCGCCGCGTTCTCGGCGCGGAGTTTTTCAGCATCGGGAGGCTCGGAAGGCTCGGCAGGCTCATCATGCGGGATGCCGAAATACTCATCCATAGAAACGCCCATCTCCCGGCAGATCGGGCCGACCGTGTAAACAGACGGATTTTTGATGTCGCCGCGAAAGAACTGGGAGACGGTGCCGACGGAAAGGTCGGTATTTTCGGCGACGTCCTGGTTTGTTTTGTGCGGAGTGATTGTTTGCTTCTGCTCACGGCATAAATCAGATAATTTTTCCTTCAAAACATGTCATTCCCCCCAAAAAAGCAAGACGTCTGACTGCAAAAAGCAACTGTCATATCTTTACAAGTCTACCGTGGACAGGCTACCCTAAAGTTACAGACGGCTCCCGGTCGCCTGCGCAAGCGAAAGCCCGCGCCGTTGTTCGGCCAGCGGCGCGGGCGACGCCTACCTATATCTTACAACTTTTGGGAGGCACGAACAAGAGGCAAAGATTAACAAAAAATGAACGCGGTTTTTGTGGAGAAATGGAGACGGAGATGGAAAAGACGATGGAACAGATTGAAAACATTTTAGAGCGGGCCACACTGGATCAGCTGAAAATCATCCTGCGATTCCTGCGGAACATCATAAAGTAAGCGCCGGAACGGGAAACCGTTCCGGCGGGGAAGCTAGGGGTTACAATGCTCGCATGGGTCGTACCCTGCGGAGATTGCCGCGTTTCTGGACTTGAAAATTCTTTGGTTATCCTCATCCGGGAGATAGGAACATGACGATCGGTGAAATTTGTGACTCTTTTTGTTTCCAATATATTCGTTGGAGACGTACCCGGATGGGCGTTCTGGCCCGTCACCGGTGGGTTCGGATGATGAGGAGGAAGAGCTTGACACATGAGAAGATTCCGTTGATTGCGATACATTTTCCTGAGGACGAGAGAAAGGATAAAACAGAAGAAACCCAAGGAATAGAATTACGGAGATGATGAGTATTCGGAGTCTCAATTTTTTGCCGGATTCGACACGAGCTTTCAGCGCTGCATAATCTGATTTGGCGATCATTGCGTCATGCTTGTACAAAGCAGCTTCGCGCTTGGCAAGAGCAGCTTCTTGCTGTGCAGCTGATGCACGCGCACGAGACTCGTTGACAACGGCATCTGCAGCAGAAAGGACGTTTTGAGTGGAATCTACAACGGCAAATGCGGCAGACATTCGTTCATCGTAAAGCCGACGGAGCGCGATGCATTGGCAATAGAATTCATAGTCCTGCAATGTCTCAATGCTTCTGCCGGAATAAGGATTGTACTTTCCACGAGAAAGCGGGTACGAAAGAGCGCCTTGAACGGAAACGATTTCACGCAGATAATCTTCTCTGCTTATTTTGCAAGATGGACGCTCAGGGGGATCTGGGAGTTTGCTAGAAGCGGAAAAACGAATGCCACGGGATGGCGTGTCAGTGGGAATCGACTGCAAACTCGTCGAGTGCGTCGTCGTACCCATTACGGTATCCTTCCTGGTAAGACTCGGCTTTTGCTTCCGCCAGATCATCGCTTGTGTACTGGCGCGGAGAACAGGACGTACAGAGAATGAGAAGAACCAAAAGCACGGCGCAGATCACAGACATTGTTTCGGCATAAGCCCGCATAAATACCACCCTCTACCAGAATACAAAAATAAACGGAGACGGTCAAGCGTCTCCGTTTAATTTTTTTACGAAATTTTCAATTTCGCTCCATTTTTCCGGCGGGAGCGCCATCAGGAGGGAGATGAAGCGTTTCCGGAAGGAGTCATCCGCGTCGGACATGATGTTCGAGACCAGCAGGGCCAGATCCTCATTCGCGCTGCGCTGCACATACATTTCCCCTTCGCCGTCTTCGAGCCAGGCGAGGGAGACGTTGAATTCCCGGCAGATATCCGAGATCGTGCGCTCGGTTGGGACATATGTGCCGGAGCATATTCGAGAGACATGAGCTTGTGTCAGGTGAATGCGATCGGCAAATTTGGACTGCGTCAGACCCTGATCTTTGATTAAAAACGAGATTCGTTCATTCACTGTGTTCATGGATTCACCTTCTTTCTGAAATGAGAGTATCACAGGCACGCATATTTGTCAATCAGAAAATATGTGAAATGTATAAAATAATACTTGACAATATACGTATCACATGCTAGTCTATACATAACGAATAAACCGAGCGAGGTGAGATCAATGTCAGAGGAGCAGAAGCAGCAGGCCGAGAAGATCTCGGCGGAAATCAACAAGCTTACGCCGGAAATGCGTGAGAAGGCGCTGATCTTTATGCAGGGCATGGCTGCTATGGTGCAGCCGAAGAGCGAGAAGAAGGAGGCGTGAGGGGATGCCGAGAGAGCTGGAAGGATACCGGCCGCAGCTGGAGCTGCTGACGGATATGTTCCCGGGGCGCGCGGCCATCGGGATCACGGAATGCCAGGCGGCGCTGGGGATCGACCGGCGGACGCTGCTGGCCGACCGGCGGTTCCCGGCCCGGCACATCGGAAACAAATACACGGTGTCGCTCACGGAGCTGGCACGATGGATGGTACAGAGATAGGAGGCTGAGCCATGGGGAAGGTAAAGACCTACACCCTGACGCTGGATGCGCAGGAGCTGCATGACCTGATCGAGGCGGCGATGGTGTGTGAGTGCCAGGCGGCGCAGATCATTAACGGACTCAAGCGCAAGGGGCTTGACCTGGACGCGCAGAAGCTCGTGACGCAAAACGCCCGTCTGGCGCGGCTCGTCAGGCGGATGCAGGAAGCAAAGGAGGAAACCAATGGATAACGGGAAGCTACACATCGAGATCGGCATGGACGGCGAAAAAACGGTATCTGCGCTATCCGGCAGCGCGCTGGAACTGAGCGCTGCTGCAGCGCGAATCCTGAACATATTTTATGCCGCGTTCTGCCAGCAGGGAATAGGCGAGGAATTCAAGGAAACCATGCGCTACTGCGTGAACCGGGAGGACAGCCCGGTATGGATGAAGGAGTTGACAGAATGAGAACGAATCTTGCGGAGCGGCTCGGGCATGAGCCGGAGGAAGAGACCAGGGAGCGGCAGGAGCGACTGCTGGAGGAGCTGCGGTACCGGGAGGCCATGCGGCGGGTGGCGAAGACATGCTGCGTGTGGCTGGGCGGCGCGGCCTTTGTGCTGGCGGTGATCGCCGGGTACGCAGAGATGACCGACGCCTGCGTCGCGACCGGCGCGATCGCGCTGGGCCTGACCACCTACGGGATCCTGTGATGGACGAACCGAAGATCATAGTCGAGCTCCGGCCGGATCAGCTGGCCGACATCGTCGACGCCGTCCTGGCCTTTGCCGATGACTGCGCCAATGACCGGGAGATCCTGCAGAGCATGCCGCGCGTCGACCGGGACACGGTCGAAGACCTGCTGCAGCGCGAGTCGGCGCTGCAAAAGCTCGCGGCCTGGCTGCAGCACGTACAGGAGGAAGCGGAGTGAATTATTTTGCGCCGCGCATGCGGCCCATCCCGCCGCCCTGCGGCCGGAACTGCCCGGACCGAAGCGGCACATGCCGCACCGGGTGCTGCACATGGACGCTCTACGAGAGCATACGGAACCACATCTACGACGTCAACCACCGCGACAGGGACAGCCTGCAGCCCGATCTTGCAGCGGGAAAGCAGATGGTCCATGCCGACAACCAGATAAGGAGGCGCAAACACATTGCGAAATAGCATCGATTACCCCGGCGAGCGGGCGCCGCGGCGCCCCGCCGTGATCGCCCAGGCCGGATACACCGGTCAGAACCACTTTTCCGTTACATATGGAGACCAGAAAGTGACCGTCCGCGCCGAGGATGGCTATGCGGCCCTTTTTACCGCCGCCAAGCACTGGGGCTATAAATTCACCCGCCCGGAGTACCATCAGAACGCCCGCGCGACCAAGCTCCACTACACGCCAGACACACGGCCGGGGGCGCTGGTATGAGCGCGCAGGGGAAGCCGCTGCGCTGTGAGATCATCCACGATAATTTCCAGAATTATAAGAAATACAACGTGCCGAAAGCGCAGCTTGTGATCGCGGATATCCCATACAACATTGGCACGGACGCCTATGGCTCGAATCCCATGTGGTACAAGGGCGGAGACAACGCCAACGGAGAAAGCAAGCTCGCGAAAAGAGCTTTTTTCAATTCGGACGGTTATTTCAAGATAGCAGAGTATATGCACTTCTGTTCCCGGCTGCTGAGGCCGGAGCCGAAGGAAAAGGGAAAAGCCCCGGCCATGATCGTATTTTGCGCGTTCGATCAGATACATACAGTCGCGGAATACGGCGCGCGGTACGGATTTAAAAACTGGTATCCGCTTTTCTTCTGCAAGAATTATTCCGCGCAGGTGCTCAAAGCCAATATGCGGATTGTCGGAGCAACGGAATTCGCGGTCGTCCTGTACCGGGACAAGCTGCCGAAATTCAACAACGGGCGGCAGATCGGCGAGGACGGGAAGCCCATTCGGGGAACTGGGAAAATGGTGTTCGACTGGTTCCAGTGGGAGCGGGACGGGAAGGACATTCCGAAGATCCACCCCACGCAGAAGCCGGTGAAGGTGCTCCGACGTCTGATCGAGATATTTACGGATCCCGGCGAGCTTGTGATCGATCCGTGCTGCGGCTCCGGTTCGACGTTACGCGCAGCTGCGGAGGCAGGAAGAAGCGCAATCGGCTTTGAAATTGATAAGAGTTTCTATCTGGCCGCAAAAGAGAAAATGCTGGCTGGAGTACGGGAAGCACAGAAAACGGCCAAGGACGCTGGCAGCCAGATAACGATCGGAGAAATAGCAGAGGCTGTACAGCAAGGGGGGAGACCGGTATGAGGTTCGTGTGTGACGCCTGCCAGGATATCACGAACATCGAGGCCGACCGAATGGAAATCCAGGGCGACAGGATGATGGTCTACAGCCGCGGGCGGCTGGTATATGTGGCGGATCTCGGCCAGATCATGCTGGCCAAGCTTACGCCGGGGAGGGAGGACGGCAATGGACTTAGAACAAACCGCGATTGAGCGGCTGAAGATGGCCTCGGAGATGAGCTTGCGGCTGTACAAACAGCCGCTGGTGATCACGTACTCGGGCGGCAAGGACTCGGACGTGCTGCTGCATCTGGCGGAGGCAAGCGGGATCACGTTTGAGGTCCTACATAGTCTCACAACGGCGGACGCGCCGGAGACTGTCTGGCATGTGCGGGATACCTTCCGCCGCTTGGAGCTGGCTGGCGTAAAATGCGACATCGATACGCACCGGACGCCGGACGGTGGGAACGTGACGATGTGGAATCTGATCCCGCGTAATTCCGTGCCACCTACAAGAATCAGCAGATATTGCTGCAGGGAACTGAAGGAAACCGGCGGAAAAGGACGTTTTATTGCGACGGGAGTCCGGTGGGCAGAGTCTGCAAGGCGGAAGCAATCACACGGCGTTATGGAAACTAGCCACAAGGACAAAGACAAGCGAATTATCCTAATGGACGACAACGACGAGCGGAGAATGCTCCTGGAAAACTGCCAGCTGAAAGCTCGACGGACGGTAAATCCAATCATCGACTGGAAAGACGAAGACGTTCTCGGCTACTGCGACGAGCAGAAGATTGCGATGAACCCGTTATACGCCTGTGGCTGGAAACGAATTGGATGTATCGGATGCCCTCTTGCCAAAAAGGCAACGCGATACGCCGAATTTGCAAGGTATCCGAAGATTAAAGCCGCATATATCCGTGCGTTCGGCCGGATGCTCAACGAACGGAAGAAGCGGGAGCCATCGAACGACTGGCAGACAGGCGAGGACGTGATGCACTGGTGGATGGAGGATGGCGTGCTGCCGGGACAAATGGTTCTTGAAGGAATGGAGGAGGACACGCTATGACAGACAAGGAAATCGTGCAGGCGCTGCGGTGCTGCAAATTTGGGGAACCGTGCGATCGCTGCCCGGTAGTGAGCGATCAAAACTGCGTGAACGTAATGCATAAGCGCGCAGCCGACCTCATCGAGCGCCTGACCGCCGAGAACGCGGCGCTGCGGGAGAAAGTGCCGCAGTGGATCAGCGTGGAGGACAGGCTGCCGGAGGCGTGGAAAAACGAAGAAGACAATACGCTTATAAATTACATGATTTATAGCCCGTACTTTGGCGTTGATATTGGCAATTATCACAAAGAGGCCGGGACGTGGCTGTGCATGGCCTTGCCGTGCACCGTCACCCACTGGATGCCGCTGCCGGAAGCGCCGGAGGAAGGAGACAAGGCATGAGCAAAGCTGTTTTGATCAGCATTCGCCCTGAGTGGGTTCGGAAGATCCTGAACGGGAGTAAAACGGTCGAAATCCGCAAGACCGCGCCGAAGTGCGGTGTGCCGTTTAAGTGCTATATCTACTGTACCGTAGGCGGAAAGGGGGCGCTCATGGTGAAAGCCAACGCAGGGGCGCCGGCTATTATGGCGGAATCGGCCTATGAGCGCGAACAGGCGGAGGCGTTTGGATATGAGGCCGCCAACGGGAAAGTTGTTGCGGAATTTACTTGCAATAAGATCGGCACGGTCTACCCGCTTTGCATGATCCCCAAATGGGCGACAGTGGATGCCGGACTCACCCGCGAGGACATATACAAGTATCTGGGCACGGAGCACGGATACGGCATGCAGATCGATGATCTTAAAATTTACGACACCCCGCGCGAGCTGCGGGAATTTTACGCTGTGCCAAATGAGGTAGAGGTAGCGCTCAAGGCAAAACCAAAGCCGGTCACCCGCCCGCCGCAGAGCTGGCGGTATGTGGAGGAAGAGACATGGAACGACTGACAAGTCCTAATATCAACGTAGACCCGGGCACCGACCGATTTCTGCACGCCGCGATCGGCGGCAAGGAAATCGACTGGAAGCAGAGCCGGGACAGCACGCTCAACGTGATGATCAACGGCCCAACGAGCAACGGCTTTGGCAAGGATATTTTCCGCAAGATGGCCCGCGATCTGTACGGACGGCTGAAAGCCTACGAGGACACAGGATGGACACCGGAGATGCTGCGTAAGATGGGCGAAAATGCTGGGCATCTGTGGGATTTCGCGCAGGCTGCGGAAAACATGACGGTCGGACGGTTGAAAGAGCTTGCCGAGGCCGACAAGGACGGGCGCGTGGTGGTGCTGCCGCCTGAGGAAAGAACGTTAGATTTTCTATCAAAATACACTGAAATACGCGCATTGTACCATTTTTGCGTCGATCTTGGAATCAAATGCACGATAGAGCACCTGTACGACGGCTATGCAGTGCGTTTCCCGGACGGAAGTGACTTCGCACAGCATTATGGCACATATGGCGGGACGGAAGGATGCGTTGAACCGGCTATCGGGGACTCCGAATTTGACTATACTGCAGTCGGCTTGAACCTCGCGAAGGAGCTCGTGAAGAAGCACAAAGGAAAATTGGAGGCCGACCATGCATGACGAATACATCAGCCGCGAGGCGGCGGTGAAAGCGGCCAATGAATGGGTAAGCGAGGCGTGCATGGCACCCGTGATGAGGGTAAGCCGATTGCTCGATAAACTGCAAAAAGTGCCCGCTGCCGACGTTGCGGAGGTGGTGCGGTGTAAGGACTGCGAACACGCCGAACGGTATGAGCGGACAGATGGAACCGCAGGCTATTACTGCGGACACCCGCAAAACACCTTCGCCTATGGTGAGTACTGGGATCGTGTATTCAAACCGGTAAAAGAGGCAGACGATTTTTGCAGCTACGGAGAACGGAGGGAAGAATGAACATTACACTTTTGAAATATCCCACCGATGAGGACTGGGCATTTGCAAAACAGTGCGCTTTAGTCACCATCGGCAAAGAGATGAAAACAGCACCGGACATGGAGTGGAAACACGCCATTCTCCGGGCGCAGCACAGCCCTATTCGGACTCTGCAATTCGCGTTTTACTTGGAGGGTGTGCCGTACTGGGTAAGCACCCATTTAGCCCGCCACGTCCACGCACAGCCGTTTATCCGGTCACAGCGGAATGACCGGCAGGACGAATACGACCGGAACGCAGCGCGGCAGGACGCGCCTGTGAACATGATCTGGTACATGAACGCGGAAGAGCTGATGACGATCATGGAAAAGCGGTTGTGCCATCTGGCGGCGAAGGAGACACGCAAAGTCGCCAAAAAGATCCGCGAGCTAGTGATTGAGCAATGCCCGGAGTTTGTCGACCTTTTGGCCCCTCCGTGTGTGCAAACGCTCGTTTGCAGGGAAATGTACCCGTGTAAATACGAAAACGTTCTGACATGGAGGGAACCATATGGGAACGATACTGGCGATTGACCCCGGCAATATTCAATCCGGCTATGTAATCGTAGAGCATGACGGCGAGGAGATCCGCCGCGTGCTGGAGGTCGGGAAAATTGAGAACAATGTGCTGCTCCCGCTAATCGCGCAGAAGCTTTACGGGAACGGATACGACGTGGCAATCGAAATGATTGCTGGCATGGGCATGACGGTAGGCCAAGAGGTTTTTGACACCTGCGTCTGGATCGGGCGGTTCTGGCAGACCGTATTGTGGCAGGCTGGATATGGGCCGACGCGGACAAAGGAGTATCTGCGCAACCGGAAATTCATGCGGTCAAAATTTGGAACCGACATACAGGAGATTTAAACATGCCAGAAGAAAAAAACGAGAGCAGCCCGCGCGAGGCATGCGGGCTGCCGAAGCAGGGCAATGCCTGCCCGTATGCAAAGCTCGCGCCGGATCTTTGCGCGCGGTGCGGCTGGAGCCCGGATGAGCACGCGCGGCGGCAGGCGCTGCCGCTGACCGAGAACGCCGACGGGCTGCGACACAAGGACATCAGCCAGCCCGAGGACTAAGACCAGCAATCAGCCGGGACCCATATTTTTTCGGACTTATGCCGCGGCCGCTCCGCCATGAGACGGCTGCGGGAGGATCACCCCGGCTCTGCACCCGGCCCGCGAAACCTCAAGCCCGCGGGCCGGGGATAAAAAGCGCGTGTGGAACGTGCGCGCGGATGGGAACCGTCAACGTTACCCCACGCCGGGTGTTGGGATCGCCCGGCGGCATCGTGTTACCTCCTTATGTGAAGCTGTCTGAGCAGACAAGGGCAGCTCGTCTGCGGCGACAGGGGGACGCGCAGGCGCAGGCGGTGCAAGTCCGCCCTGCATAGGGGCCGGGAGACCGGCCCCTGACGAAAGGAGAATGGAAATGTCACACGTAGTCGATCTGACGGGCAAGGACTTTGGATATTTGCATGTCATCGGGCGGGATACCAGCAAAAAAGGAGACAGGGCACACTGGATCTGCCGGTGTAAATGCGGGACCATCTGCAGCAAGGACGGCAGATACCTCCGGAACGGGCATGCAAAAAGCTGCGGCTGCTTCCGGAAAGAACGCGCGGCCACGCTCGTCACCAAGAGGGATCCAGCCAAAAAGCCAAAAGCCGAACCGAAGAAGAAAAAATTCGGCCGCGGCCCGCAGCGGGCAGGCTCCGGGATCTGTTACAACCCACTCTGCCCGACGCGCAACAACTACCGCGGCGCCTGGAGCTGCACCGAGTGCCGCTTCTGCCCGGAACGCAAATTTGCCCGCCAGTCCAGGCGGGAAGTACTTACAATTTGAAGGGAGAATCGCATGGAAATGCGGATCGAGAAGGCAAGAGAGGAACGCGGGGATAATCGTGAGCACACCGCACATTGGGAGGAGCTGGGCCCGAAAGGGGATCCATGGCATGCAAAGCTGAATGGGCCGGGGCCAGACCCCAAAGGAGTGCGAGGTGCGTGGGGGGGGCACTGCCCGAAATGCGGGGCATCAGATTGCGAATGGGACGCTGAGACAGACGTATGCACATGCAAGGCATGCGGATACACGAACTGACCGTTGAAAATGTGGCCGGAATTTCCGGCCACGCTTTGAGCGGGCAGAAGACCTGTAGGGGCGGACGGCTCTGTCCGCCCGGGAGAAAGAGGTGTGGATGATGGCAAAGAGACACAAGCGCCGCCTGTTTGCCGGGGCGGTATGTACGCAGATCGTGTATACCGTGTCCGACGGTGCGGACAAAAAGACCAGCAAACCGCGCAAGCCGCGCTTCCAGACGCAGGCGGAGCGCGATGAATTCAACAGCAAGCAATCGCTGGATCGGCTCGTTGCGCTGATGAACGCCAATTTCTCGCCCACAAGCCTGTATTCCACCCTGACATTGGATACGGAAAACGAGGTACATACCGCAGAGGAAATGCGCAGAGTGCGCGACAACCTTGTGCGCCGCATGCAGTATCACTATCCGGAGGCCAAAATCGTTGCTTTCTACGGAAGAGGAAAAACAACCAATCGCTTCCATTTGCACCTGGTAACAGAGGGGATCCCGGAAGAAGCCATCGGCGGGCTTTGGGGGCTCGGCAGCGTGATCGAGGTTCGGCACCTGAGAAAGCACAATAATTATATAGACGAGCAGGGAAACAAGGTCGACCACGGCCAGGACTACACAGCACTGGCCAGTTACCTGCATGCGCACTGGAGAAAAGAATTCGGCGGCCACCGGTACAAGGCGACGCGAAATTGTATCCGCCCAGAGCCGGAACCTGCGACCGAGGCCGTGCGCGAGTACAGCCCCAAGCATCCGCCCGTCGCCCCGCGAGGTTACATCCTCGTAGAGGCCCGGACGACAAAGTACGGGTATCAATATTATAAGTATGTAGTCGACCCAAGATCAGAGAGCAAGCGGAACGGGAGCCGCTTAAATTAAACCTTGTATATGCGTAAGGTTTTAAGACGAAAGGGTGATAGGGACGAGCGACTACTGGCACAGGGAGTATATCTGCCCATTCTGGCAGGCAGCCGGGAAAAAGACGATACGCTGCGAGGGAGAATGCGTGCTCGCATTTCCTGAGCGGCGGGAGACATCAGACTACATCACGCGATACTGCGCCAGCTTTGACTACGTGCGGTGCAGCATCGCGGCGGCGAAGCTCCGATACTACGAAAGAACAGAATGAGAGCCGAAGCGCATGCGGAACGCCGTATGCGCTCATTCTGCGTGCGTGGGGTGAAAAGATTTTCCGGATACGCTATGCTGAAAAGCAGAAGGGAGGCGTGAGCCATGGCGAGGAAACCGAAGTATGAATCCGTGGAGCAGATCGAAGGGCTGATCGAGGCGTATTTTGAGAGCTGCAAGGGAGAGATCCTGCGGGATGAGGACGGGAGCATCGTTTTCAACCAGAAAGATGGGACTCCGGTCTGGGTGGGGCGGAAGCCGCCGACGATCCCGGGGCTTGCGCTGGCGCTGGGCTTTTCCAGCAGGCAGAGCCTGTACAACTACAAGGCCAGGAAAGAATTTATGGACACGATTTCGCGCGCGCAGACGCGCGTGGAACAATATACGGCCGAAAGACTGTTCGACCGGGATTCTCAGCGTGGGGCACAGTTCGCGCTGGAGTATGGGTTCCGGTACAAACGTGACGCGGAAGGAGAAAAGCAGGACGAAAGCCAGCGCATCACCATGGAGCCAGAAGCGGAGGCCTACGCGGAATGAAAACGATCCGCTTCGGAGAACCGAACGAAAAGCAAAAGCTGTTTCTGCTGGACCATCACCGGCATGTGGCCTATGGCGGCGCGCGCGGCGGCGGCAAGAGCTGGGCCGTACGGACGAAGGCGAAGCTGCTGGCCCTGCATTTCATGGGAATCAAGGTCCTGATCGTAAGACGCACGATGCCTGAACTCAGGAACAACCATATCGAGCCCTTGAAAAAAGAGCTGGCGGGGATCGCGAAGTACAACACCACCGACAAGATCTTCCGATTTCCAAACGGATCGACGATCAAATTCGGCTACTGCGACAACGAGGGAGACCTGCAGCAATACCAGGGCGCGGAGTATGACGTGCTGTTTATCGATGAGGCCGGGCTGCTGCAGAAGGAGTGGATCGACAAGATCAACGCCTGCGTGCGAGGAACGAACGGATTTCCGAAGCGGACGTATTACACGCTGAATCCGGGAGGGCCAGCACATGCGTATTTCAAGCGTCTGTTTGTCGATCGCCGCTTTGAGGGCAAAGAGAAACCGGAAAACTACAATTTCATTCAGGCGCTCTTGCAGGACAACAAAATCCTGATGCAGACCCAACCGGAGTATATCGACCAGCTCGAGACGCTGCCGCCGAAGATCCGGGAGGCGTGGCTGTATGGCAGATGGGACGTCTATGAAGGACAGTTCTTCGAGGACTTCCGGGACGACCCGGAGCATTACAAGGACCGGCGCTGGACGCATGTCATTGAGCCGTTTGAGATCCCGGACGGGTGGACGATCTGCAGGAGCTATGACTTTGGCTACGGCAAGCCGTTTTCCTGTGCGTGGTGGGCGGTCGACTATGACGGCGTGATCTATCGCATTCTGGAGCTTTACGGATGCACGAAGACACCGAACGAGGGCGTCAAGTGGAACCCGGACAAGCAGTTTGCGGAGATCAGCAGGATCGAGCGGACGCATGCGTGGCTCAAAGGGAAGAACATCATCGGCGTCGCCGACCCGGCGTGCTGGGCGGCGGATCGCGGAGAGAGTATCATGCAGACCGCAGCGAAATACGGTGTATATTTTTCACCGGGAGACAACGAGCGCATTGCGGGGTGGATGCAGTGCCACTACCGGCTACAGTTTGACCCGGATGGATACCCGAGAATGTATGTATTTGCAGGGTGCAAAGCGTTTATCCGGACGATCCCGATGCTCATGTATGACGAGCACAAGGTGGAGGATCTGGATACGAAAATGGAGGATCACTGCGCGGACGAATGGCGGTATATGTGCATGTCGCGGCCAATCAAGCCGACGGTACCGGCAGAAGCACCGCCGGTTCTGTTTGATCCGCTGGACATGATGAAACGGAGGTAAGGCCATGCTGGCACCACAACTGACGGAGACTGAGAAGCAGACCATGATGACGGAGGTCTTTCTCGGATACAACCACAACCTCGAGCTGGCGGACGGGGAGTTTTACGACATGGAGAATCTGTCGGCGGATGATTATCCGCTGCTCGCGCCGCGGCCAAGGAGAGGGACGGCGCAGGCGATCGAGGGCGTGCAGGGGATCCTGGCGAAGGATGCGCTGTGCTGGGTGCAGAATAATACGCTTTACATCAACGGCGCTTCGATGGAGGCGTATATGCCGTCCGTGTCGATCTCGGCGGGGGAAAAGCAGCTCATTTCCATGGGCGCGTATCTGTGCATTTTCCCGGACGGGATCTACTTCAACACCGAGAAGTATTCCGACAACGGGTACATGGGGCAGGAGAATGTGGTCGACGCATCGAGCACGAACGTGGAAATTTCTCTTTGCCTCGTCGACGGGACGGCGCTGACGGTGAGCTATAAGCAAGCCAGCCAGCCGGAAAGCCCATCGAACGGGCAGTACTGGCTGGATACGTCCGGCAAGCTCCACACGCTCAAGCAGTGGGCGGAGGCAACGAGCCAGTGGGTATCCGTGCCGACGGTGTATCTGAAGCTTTCTGCCAATGGCATCGGTCGAGGTTTCAAGCAGTATGACGGCATTCAGCTTTCGGGCCTCAGCGGAAACGAGCAGGTCGAGAAGCTCAACGGCAGCCAGATCCTGTACGACGTGGGAGAGAGCTACCTCGTGATCGTCGGCCTCGTCGATGAGACGACGAAGGTGACGAGCGGGACCGTGAAGACGGCCCGGAAGGTCCCAAGCATGGACTTCATCACCGAGAGCGGGAACCGGCTGTGGGGCTGCAAGTACGGTGTGGCGGACGGCGAGACCGTCAATGAGATCTACTGCTGCAAGCTGGGCGATTTTAAGAACTGGGAGTGCTACCAGGGTGTGTCGACGGATTCATGGCGCGCGAGCTGCGGCACGGACGGGAAGTGGACCGGCGCGGCGACGCTGGCCGACAGTCCGATTTTCTTCAAGGAAGACTGCTTCCATCGGGTGTATCCGTCGGCGGCGGGGGCACATCAGGTGGTCGTGCAGAAGTGCGCGGGCGTGCAGAATGGGTCTGCCAAGAGCCTCGTCGTGGTGGATGACCGGCTGTATTACAAATCGCGGATGGGCGTTTGCGTGTACGACGGGAGTCTGCCGCAGGAGATCGGCAGCTGCTTCGGGACGAAGCTGTATTACAACGCCGTGGCGGGCGGCGCCAGAGGAAAGTACTTCATCAGCATGGAGGATGAAGGTCATAACTGGTCGCTGTTCGTCTACGACACGCGAAAAGGCCTGTGGCACCGGGAGGACGCGACGCACGCGGAAGCTTTTGCCCGGGTGGACGATGAGCTGTATTTCCTTGAGGACGGGACGCTCAAAACCGTGTACGGGAGTGTCGGGACGCTGGAAGACAGTGTGCAGTGGATGGCGGAGACGGGGATCATGACGTATGGACTCGTCGGGAAGAAATACGTCTCGCGCATCAATCTGCGGATGCAGCTGCCGAAGGGGTCGAGCGTCGACTTCTGGGTGCAGTACGATTCCGACGGCGTCTGGCGGCACTGCGGGCATATCGAGGGGCGAGGCCTCAGAACCTTCCTGCTGCCGATCCGCCCGGCCCGGTGCGACCACCTGAAGTTCCGGCTGACGGGAAAGGGCGAGATGAAGCTGTTCAGTCTGGCGCGAGTCCTGGAGGCAGGAAGCGATGCGTAAGACGGGAGGTGCAACATGGGTAGTCTGACACTTGCATACCCGTCCATCGCGGGGAAGACGACGCAGGAGCAGCTGGAGAGCATGCGCAGGTATCTGTGCAGCGTGACGGAGCAGTTGAACCTCGCCGACTGGTCGGCGAAGGCAACGCTGACGGAGATCTCGCAGGCCATCGATGCGGACAGTTTGCCAGAGGCGGAGAAGAAAACCAAGCTGTCGGGCTACGGGGCGCTGAAAGCGCTCATCATCAAGACGGCGGACTTCGCCGCGGCGAACTCGGAGACGTGGTCGACGAAGCTGTCCGGCAGCTATGTGGCCATCTCGGACTTCGGCAAGTATCTCGAGAAGACGCAGCTGACGATCGAGGGCAATTCCGTCGGCATCAAACAGCTGTATGACTACACGGCGGGCGTCAACAATCAGTTTTCCGTCAATTCGCAGCAGTACATCAAGACGGGGCTGCTGTATTACGACGACGTGACGCCGGTGTACGGCGTGGGCGTGGGCAATATTGAAACGACCGTGACGGACGGCGGGGAGAACGTCATTGACCGGACGAAGAACGAGCTGGTCACGGTGACGCCGGACCGGGTGAGCTTCTGGCAGGACGGGCAGGAGGTCGCGTATTTAAGCGACAAGAAGCTCCATTTTCCGTCCGGGACGCTGGAGGCGGCGGGGGCGGTGCTGTCGGGGAAGATCACGGCGGCAGCCGACTCGACGTTCGGGCCGTGGACGATCTCGAAGAGCAGCATTTTCCGCACGGCCAACGAATTTGGGGGCAGCGCTAGCATGTACTTCGGCACGAGCGGGCTTTCCATCAAGAACAAATTCAAGGTCGACGCGAACGGCAAGCTGACGTGCACGGGGGCTGAGATCGGCGGAACGATCAACGCAACGGATCTAAAGCTCGACGGTACGAGCATCCAGACGAAGCTCAAGCAGATCATGGATGAGATCAACATCATCAGCAACGGTCTTGAGATCGCGGGCACAAACTTCTCGAACGGCACGATCGGCGGCGCGGAGGGCAGCCTGCAGTTTACGTCCTCCAGCACGGCGGAATATGCGGTCGATCTGTCCGGCCCGGCGGTGCGTATCCGGTCGACGAGCGGCGCGGTATATCTGCAGAACGCGGCCGGGACGGCGAGCATGCAGATCCGGGCAAATGGAAGCATTGCCTTCTCCGCGTCCGGCGGCATCACCGGCATTACGCCGGTGTTCGGATAAGGGGGCTGGCTGAATGGCAACGCTATCTGGCGCGTCGGGTACGCCGACAAGTATCACGCTGACGGTATCCGGCATGTCGTCCACGACGACATACAAGCGAAAATATGAATATATCCTGGCCGGACAGGTCATGGCGACCGTGACGGACTCGACTGCGGGCACGACGACGGCCAGCAGGATCATTACCGGGCTGACGCCAGACACGCTGTATATCTGCCGCGTGCGGATCTACAACAGCAACACGGGGGCGCTTGTCGCCGAGACAAACTCCATCAGCGTGCGGACGCTGGCACAGTCTGCGGGCACGACGACGGTCAGTATCCTCAACTACCTGGATAATTTGACGCAGCTGACGAGCGGGTCTTTCAAAGGCGGCATCGGGGATACGTTTTATATCTCGGCGTCCGGAACGCAATACCGGACGTACTCGCAGCAGTATAATTTCCTGTACTTCCGGCTCTCGTCGCAGAACTACAACACGGAGCATGGAGCGAGCTACCCGATCCCCATCCAGGAGGGGCAGACAGTCAAGGTCTACTACCAGAGCAAGACCACGACGATTCCGATCTACAACTACCTGGACGGGCAGCACACGCTGTCAGACGGGTCCGTCTCCGGCACGATCGGCAATTCGTTCTTCCTGTCCATGTCCGGCACGCAGTACCAGACGTATTCGCAGGAGTATGAATTCCAGTATTTCAGGCTCGCGTCGGAAGGGTATGCGACAAATCACGCGGCGACGGAGACGATCCCCATTACGAGCGGGCAGGCCGTGCGCGTGTACTACAAGACGAAGATCACGGCAGTCGCACCATACATCAGCGGGGTCACGCTGACGAAGAACACGGCGACGGTCACGTGGGACAAAAACGGCGGCGGGTACGGAAGCTGGACGCTCTACTGGGGAAAGACGAGCTATACGGCGATCGGATCGCAGTCGATCGGCAGCTCGCCGGTGACGGTCTCGGGGCTGGACCCGGGCACGACGTATTATTTCTGGATCGTCAACAAGGCCGGGACGGACTCGAAGACGTCCAACACCGTATCCGGCGAGACGAAGGCACAGATCGCGGCCTTCGCGTGGACGAGCGACGATGCGTCGTATATCGCGGCAGGGAAGGCCGTGACATACCTGACGGCGGCAAGCTGGAACCGGCTGACGGCGAAGATCAACGAGGTCCGGGCTGCCAGAGGCTACGGGAGCATTTCCTTCACGACGGCCTACGCCGGGCAGACGATCACGGCGGCCATCTACAACGAGGCGGCAAACGCCATCGGGAATCTGGCAGGCGCGGGAAGCGTCAGCACGGTATCGGCAGGGACGAAGATGGAAGCGACGTACTTTGCAAACAGCTATTCTGCGCTCAAGGAAGCGCTCAACCGGGCAATCAGCAGTTATAACGGATAGGAGGAGCTATGAATATCACAAAAGCAGTGGTGCAGCTGCGGGGACGGCTGATCGAGGCCATCAACGAGGCGGGGCTGCCGCCGGTCATCGTGGGATTTGTGCTGGACGGGATCCAGAACGAAGTGGCAAGACTCACGGCGGAAGACCTGCGGAAGGAGGAAGCGGACAATGCAGACAGAGCAGATGCAGACGACCATGCAGAATGACACGGCAAGCGGGCTGACGGCGCGAAAGGCCATCGGCGAAGAGCAGGCCAGAAAGGCCATGGACACGCTGCAGAAATACCGGCAGGGCAAGAGCGCGCTGGAGGCGCGGGTCATTGCGTCGGAGGACTGGTGGCGCATGCGCAGCTGGCAGCGGATCCAGAAGGGAAACCCGGAGGATGACAAGTGGACGTCGGCGTGGCTTTTCAACGTCATCATGGGTAAGCACGCGGACGCGATCGCGGCCTATCCGGCTCCGGCCATCCGCCCGCGGGAACCGGACGACCGGGAGGAGGCGGCGAAGCTTTCCTCGGTGCTGCCGGTCATTCTGGAACAGAACGACTTCGAAGAGGTCTATTCGGACAGCCAGTGGACGAAGCTCAAGCAGGGCACGCTCATCTGGCACGTGAAGTGGGATTCTTCGAAGCTGAACGGCCTCGGGGATATCTCGGTGCAGCCGGTGGATATTCTGTCTTTCTTCTGGGAGCCGGGCGTCCGGGATCTGCAGAAGTCGAAGAACATCTTCCTGACGGAGATGGTGGACAACGATCTGCTGGTCGAGAAGTACCCGGAGCTGCGGGGAAAGCTCAACTCCAATCCGCAGATCCAGCAGAAGTACAACACGGACGACGTCATCAATTTTGACAACAAGTCGATGGTGGTGGACTGGTATTACAAGAAATATCAGAACGGCCGGCAGGTGCTGCACTTCGCAAAGCTGGTGGGCGATACGGTTTTGCAGTCGACGGAGAACGATACGGAACAGAAATATGACACGCTGACGCTGCCAGACGGGAGCATTGTGCAGCAGCCGGCCGGGCGGCCCATGGCCGAGACGGGGCTGTATGACGACGGGGAATACCCGTTTGTGGTCGACGCGCTGTTCCCGGTGGAGGGGAGCATAGCGGGATACGGCTATATCGACATCGGCAAGTCGACGCAGGAGCAGATCGACCGGATGAACCAGGCGATCGTGAAGAACGCAATCATGGCGACGACGCCAAGGTGGTTCAAACGGTCGGACGGGTCGGTCAATGAGCAGGAGTTCGCGGACTGGACGAAGCCGTTTGTACATGTGGACGGGAATCTGGGGCAGGACAGCCTGCAGCCGATCCCGGTCAACATGCTCAACAGCAATTATATCGCCATTCTGCAGAACAAGATCGAGGAACTCAAGTGGACAACGGGAAACACGGACGTCAACAACGGCGCGACGAGCTCCGGCGTGACGGCGGCCTCGGCCATTGCAGCGCTGCAGGAAGCGTCCGGCCGGAGCAGCAAGGACTCCACAAAGTCGGCTTACCGGGCCTACGCACGGATGATCCGGATGGTCATTGAGCGGATCCGGCAGTTCTATGATCTGCCGCGGCAGTTCCGGATCATCGGGAAGCGCGGGGCAGAGCAGTTCGTACAGTACAGCAATCAGGGGCTGCAGCCACAGACGCTCTACGGCGCGAACGGACAGCCGGACGGGCTGCGGAAACCGGTCTTCGACATTGAGGTCTCGGCGCAGAAGGCAAGCGAGTACGCGTCCATGGCGCAGAACGAGCTGGCGCTGCAGTTCTTCCAGCTGGGGTTCTTCAACCCACAGATGGTGGACCAGACGCTTGCGACGCTGGACATGATGGACTTTGACGGGAAGGACTCAATCATCCAGAAGGTCCAGGAGAACGCGGACCTGCAGCAGCGGCTGGTCGAGTGGCAGCAGCTGGCGCTGGCGTTGGCAGACCGGTACGATCCGGTCATGGGTGAGGGGCTGGCGCAGCAGATCCTGCAGGAGGGCGGACAGGCCGTCCCGCAGGCGAGCACCGCGGATACGCAGAAGCCGGAGATCAGCACAGGCGAGACGCAGGAGCCGAAGATCGTGGAGAATGCGCGCAAAAAGTCGGAAGAAAGCACGCAGCCGGGATAAGAACCGACGCACAAGCTCAGCTTGCGCGTCGGAAAGGAAGAAATGATCTCAGAGGATAAGAGCCGCCGCTTGCGGCGGCCCATTCCGGCGAGATTATTTCTGGCTGGCGTGGGGTGAAGTTGGGAAAAGATTGTGCTACGATGATTTTAGAATAAACGCCAGAAAGGAATTTACAGCATGGAAGGCGAATTCACGGGCGCAGGCGCTCAGACCATGGGCGCAGCTGACGTCGCCGGTCAGCAGAGCGGGCAGGAGGCAGTTGCACAGGCGCAGGTGCAGCAGCAGCCGGCCAACGTCCCCGACGCTCAGGGACAGGGTACACAGGAAGAAACGTTTGACAGTCTGATCCGGGGCAGGTACAAGCAGGACTTTGATTCTGCGGTGCAGAAGGTCATAAAGCAGCGCGTGCGCGGGCTGAACCAGTACAAGGGGCAGGCCGAGGCGATGGCACCGATCATCGACCAGCTGGGCGCGCTCTACGGGATCGACACGTCGGACCCGCGGAAGACGGACTTCGCAGCACTGGCACAGCGCTTTTCCGCTGACGAGCGGCTTTATAGCGCGGAGGCCATGGAGAAGGGCACGACGACGGACGCGCTCAAAAAGGAGTACGCGGGCCGGGCCGAGAATACGGCCATGCGGCGGCAGCTGCAGGAGTACCAGATGCGAGAAGCCTTTGCCGGGATCCAGGCAGACTTTGCCCGGGATGTAACGGCGCGGTACGGCGCGGACTTTGAGACCGAGATGCAGAACCCGGATTTTGCGCGGCTCATGGGCGCGGGCGTGCCGCCGAAGACGGCCTATGAGGTCATCCACCAGCAGGAGATCGCACAGGCGCAGGCGCAGCTGGTGGCGAACCAGGCGCGGGAGAACGTCATGCGGACCATCCAGGCGCAGGGCGCAAGGCCGCAGGAGATCGGCTCCGGCGCTGCGGGCGGAGAGAACATCCCGATGAAAACACACTGGTCACGCGCGGAGGTGGAGGACATGCGCCGCCGCGCGGCAAGAGGGGAACGAGTGATCCCCTGAGAAAGGAGATAAGAAGCTATGTTTGAATCCAAAGTCGGATTTCAGTATTTTGCTGACGCCGGTACGCTCGTCAACGCGACCGGCAACTACGTAAACGCAGGCACCGGCCAGACGACCGCATTCAGCGGCAACGACACGCTCGCGCCGACCATGAAGACGTTCTACGACACGCAGCTGCTCGAGAACGCACGGCCGAACCTCGTGCATGCGCAGCTGGCAGGCCGTCAGGCGCTGCCGCGCAACCACGGCAAGACCGTCGAGTGGCGCAAGTGGAACACGCTGAAGGACGCGGAGGAGCTGACCGAAGGCGTCATCCCGACCGGCCAGAAGATGGGCCAGACCAGCACGACCGGCGCGATCAAGCAGATCGGCCTGTACGTGACGGTCTCCGACCAGCTGGAGCTGCATGCGCTGGATAACGTCATCCTGGGTGCGACCGAAGAACTCGGCGCTTCCGCCGGCACGTCCATCGACAAGCGTGTGCGCGACGCGGTCGTGGCAGGCTCGAACGTGCAGTACTGCGACAAGGTCGCAGCGGGCGGCGCGCATACGGCAGTCACCAGCCGCGCGGGCCTCGACCTGACGGCGAAGCTGACGCCGGACGAGGTCAACAAGGCCGTGACGACGCTGAAGAAGATGAAGGCCCCGAAGATCGACGGCAAGTACGTCGCGATCATCCACCCGTCGGTCGCATACGACCTGCGGTCCTCGGACGCATGGGTCGAGGCGCACAAGTACGCAGACGTCACGCCGCTGTTCTCGGGTGAGATCGGCGAGCTGCACGGCGTCCGGTTTGTCGAGACGACGGAAGCGAAGATCTTCAACAACTCGACCTGCCCGGTCAAGACTGCAGCGGCTGACGGAAACCCGGCGGTCTACTACAGCGTGTACGCGACGCTGTTCCTCGGCAAGGACGCATACAAGATGATCGACCCGGAGGGCGGCAATCTTGAGATGATCGTCAAGGGTAAGGACGAGATCGGCGGCCCGCTGAACCAGTTCTCGACCGTCGGCTACAAGGCCGAGATGGCGGCGAAGCTGCTGTACGAGGACCGCATGGTCCGCGTGGAGAGCTGCAGCGCATACTCCGGCACGGACGAGGCGAACTGAGAAAGGAGCACATAGCATGGCAACGAAAGAGACCGCCGCGGCGGCTGTACAGGCAAACCCGGAAGACGTGTGGAACGTCATGAAGACGATCTACCTGCCCCGCGGGCAGGAGAACGAGGAGCAGAGCCGCTTCGTGGCGGTGAACGGCCGGACGTTCATGGTGCCGAAGGGCAAGGACGTGCAGGTCCCGCTGCCGGTGTATGAAGTCCTGATGAACGCGCGGATGGCAGAGGAAGAAGCCTTCCGCCGCGCGCAGGCGGACAACTGACAAGTGAATGCCCATGACGGCATGAAGCAGAGGAAGGGGCAGAAATGCCCCTTCTTTTGGTAAGGAGGAAAAATGAAAATTCGGGAAGCGATCGAGACGGTCGACCGGTTACTGCCGAACCAGTACGAGACGCCGGATAAGGTCCGGTGGCTGTCGGAGCTGGACGGGATCGTGTATCGGGATATCATCTGTACGCACGAGCACGAGAAGGAACCGGAGCCGTTTACGGGCTACGGGGAGGACGTGGATCTGGAAACGGAGCTGCTGATCCCGTGGCCGTATGATGAAATTTACCGCTGGTATCTGGGGATGAAGATCTGCGACGCCAACGGGGAGACGACGAAGTATGCGAACGAGGCGGCGAAGTACAACAGCTACTATCAGGGGTATTTCAATGCCTACAATCAGGCGTACATGCCGAAGCAGTACGCGACACATTTCAAGCTTTAAGGCGGTGAGACTATGAGCGTATATCGAGTAGAGTCGGGCGGCAGGGCACCGGCGGGGCTTTCGACCGGCGACGAGGTCGTGACCGGCGGCGGCACGTACCGCATCACGGGCGTGAACGCGGACGGAAGCTATCAGTCGCAGCTGGTGAACAAGAACCAGACGACGCGCAACTATGGCGGAAGCTACCAGACCCGGAACAGCCCCTACACCATGTCCGGTGTTTCGGACTACACGAGAAGCAAACTGAACGGGCTGGAGAGCGGGTACACGCCGTCGGGCAGCGTGCAGGCAGCGCAGGCGTATCTGGAGCAGGTCAAGGCCAGCAAGCCGGGCGCGTATCAATCGCGCTGGGACGATGAGCTGACGAGTCTGTATGACCAGATCCGGAACCGGAAGAAATTCAGCTATGACATGGGGACGGATCCTCTGTACCAGCAGTACCGTGAGCAGTATCAGCGTCTCGGGCGGCTGGCCATGCAGGACACGATGGGGCAGGCGGCGGCACTCACGGGCGGCTATGGCTCAACCTACGGTGAGCAGGTGGGGCAGCAGGCGTACAATGCGTATCTGCAGAACCTCAACGACATCGTGCCGCAGCTGCAGCAGCAGGCATATCAGCGATATCAGGATGAGGGGGCGGACCTTTATAACCAGTACAGCCTCGTGAAGGGCCGGGAAGATACGGACTACGGCCGGTACCGGGATACGGTCAGCGATTATTATTCGGATCTTTCGGATGCGCGGAGCGCGTACAACTCGGAACGGTCGCTGGACCAGAGCCAGTGGGCGACGATGCTCGACTACTGGGCGCAGAAGGCAAACACCGAGAACGCAGCCTACCTGCAGGCGTTGGCGGCGGAGCAGGCTGCGGCGAAGAAATCCGGCGGCGGAGGCGGCGGAAGCAGTTCATCTTCCAAGCTGAGCGACAAGAAGAACAACACGCTTGCAAAAGCGGCGCAGGCGTACCGGGCAAAGAACCCGAATGTATATCTGGATAGCCGGACGCTGGATAACTACCTCAACAGCAAGGGCTACAATGCGCTGGAGGCCAATACGTTCAAGGCGTATCTGGAATACTACGGCGCGACATATCTGCGGCAGCGGTAACGGAGGGCAGCATGGGACGAATCACTCTGACAGAGGAACAAAAGCGGATTGCAGAGAGCATCCGCAGCGGACAGGGAGCCAGCACACAGCAGGCTCCCTCCGCCTATCGCGGCGGGAGAATCACGCTGAACCAGAAGCAGATCCAGATCGCGAGCAAGTACGGCCTGCCGAACCCGGACTACGGGAAGAACGCGCAGAGCACGCAGACGACCGTAGACGATCCGCTGCATAAGCAGTATGCAGCGTTTATGGCATACCAGAACGCCGTGCGGGAGGCGGAGCTTGCGCAGATCGAGCTGGGGGCCGCGCTGAAGGGCCGGGCGAGCGGGGAGAAGAAGACGGAGAATGCGGGGGCGGCTATCAGTGGGAAGGTCTCGCAGCAGGAATACAGCCGGTCGTCTGGCATGCAGAAGCAGTACGGGACGTACCAGAATTATCTGCGCGGCGTGGAGGCGGCGCAGGGGCTGAAGCTTGGGACGCTGGCGCTGCAGGGACAGAGCGCACTGCTGGCCGGCCGGTTTGCGCCGGCCACGCAGCAGGTGCGGGAGGACGTGGATGCGCAGAACCGGCGTGCAAAAGCGGCGCAGACCGTGCAGCGGGATCAGGTGCGCGGCATGCGGCGGACGTCGCAGGAGCTGGACAAGCAGATTGAGGCGCTGGAGATCGAACAGGCGGACACGCATTTCTCCGGGACCGGGCTTTCGAAAAATGGGAAGAGCGTGACGCAGCTGCAGAACGAGATCGACGCGCTGAAGGAGCGCAAGGCGCAGGTCGACAGCCAGAGCGTGCTGGCCCGGGCACAGGAGGCGATCGGGAACCTGAGTAAGGAAGACCAGGATCTGCTCCGGCAGTACCGCGGGCAGGAACTGAACGGATATCAGGTGCGGGCGTATGCGAAGTACGACGCGAAGACGGCGCTCAACGAAAAAGGCTACAGCGACGACACGCTCAAGCGGCTGGCGGAATGGCAGAAGGTGCTGGACGACTACGACAACGCGCAGAAGCTTGATGAGGCGGCGCGACAGATCGGGCAGCAGACGCCGATCATGGGAACGCTTTTCTCGGCGGTGACAGCCCCGGCGAAGGCGCTGGGCAATGTGGAATCGCTGCGCGGCGTATTGCCGAAGTGGGCGGGCGGATATCAGAACGAGGATATGCCGACGAACATCTACAGCCCGGCGTACAACGCGACGCGGCTTTCCTCCGGGATCCGGGGGAGCGTGATGCAGGGGATGAACCCGACGGGGCAGTTCCTCTATCAGGCGGGCACGTCGGCACTGGACAGCGCGGTCAACATGGCAGTCTCGACGGGGCTCGTCGGGACGGTCGGCGGTGCGGCCGGGGCGGGCGCGCAGGACGCAATCGCGGAGACCATGAACTGGGTCATGGGCTCGCAGGTCGCGGCAGATTCCGTGTATGAGGGGATCCAGAACGGAAAGTCCAACGCGGACGCGCTGGTCGACGGTATCGTCGAGGGCGCGATCGAGGGCTTCACGGAAAAGTATTCCGTGGGCGATATCATCGAGAACATGTTGAGCGGGAAGGCCGTGTGGAGGAAGGCACTGCGGTCGTTCGCGTCGGAAGGCGCGGAAGAGATCGCGTCCAACTGGCTAAACCGTGCGTATGACGTGGTGGCGAAGCATGACCGGGGTGAGGTCATGTCGGCCTACGCAAATTATATCGCAGAGGGAAGGACGCCGGCGCAGGCGCTGGCGGCGATGGTTGGAGATTTTGCAAAAGAAGACAGCCTTTCGTTCCTCGCGGGCGGCCTGTCCGGCCTTGCCATGTCCGGGACGTATGCGGGCGTGAACCGCGTGATTTTGGAGGCAAACGTCACGCAGACGGCCAGAGCGGTCATCGAGGCGGGCGAAGTGCAGGACGTCATCGACTATGGCATGGCGCAGGAAGATGGCACGAAGGCGCACCAGCTGGCCGAGGAACTGCAGCAGACAGTGGACGATGGCGGCGAGGTGACGCAGAAGGCCGTGGAGAACACGCTGCGTGAGGTGGCGAAGGAACAGCAGGCGGCCGTGGACGAAGGGCAGGAGCCGCGCGTGCCGGAGACGCTGACCCGGCTCGAGCAGCTGCAGGAACAGGCCCGGCAGGAGCAGGCGCAGGCCGAGGCGGACGAGAAGACATTCCAGATCTACAAGAGCGCGGCGGAGACGGCGCAGGAAAGCCAGAGGCTTGAACAGCAATATCAGCAGGAGCAGGAACAGAGCCGCGCACAACAGTCTGTACAGGCCGTTCAGCAGGCCCAGCAGGCGGCGCAGCAGCAGTATAACCAGGACAGCTTATTTGCGCCAATTCCGGGGACAGAGAACATGGGAGAGCTGGATCCGGTACAGTATGCCCAGCGGCAGACGGCGGACGCGGAGCAGGCGCTCGATGAAGCCGCGCTGCAGCAGGAGGAACAGTATCTGCAGACGCAGGCCCAGAGAGCGGGCTACGACGAGCAGACGGCGGCGTATTTTCTGAACGGGAACACGACGGGCATGCCGGCGGAGCAGTATGCGCAGAGCTTCGGACAGGTCTATGAGCAGGGCAGACTCGGCGCGAGTGAGCAGCGGGCGATGCGCTACGCCGAAGGAATGAATCAGGACGTGGCGGCAGCCGCCTATCGAGCGGGCCTTGCCGCAGGGCAGAAAGGGGTAAACAATGGCAGTATCGAGACTACTGATGAAGGACAAGTCGGGCAGGCTGGTCAGCGTGCCGAAGGACAAGCTGGAGGCGTTCGCCAAAGCACAGCGCAGCAGCAAAGAGCTGACGCCGGAAGAAAGAGAGCGCAGGGTGCAAGAGATCTCGCAAAAGCTTGGGATGAAGTAACGCTTTCGGATCTCGGTTTCGGAGAGAACAATGCGCAAAAAGTGCGCGTCATGCCGAAGGGACAGGAGGCCAGAAGCGAGGATATCCAGGCGGCGGCAAAGTTCTTCCGGTCGATGGGCGTGCAGAACGCGCGGTTCTTCACCGGGCAGCTGACGCAGGAGATCGACGGGCAGACGTTTTATGCGGACGCTGCCGTGACGGAGGACGGCTCCGTCCTCATCCGGGCGGACAGCGAGGAGTATTCTGCGTTCGAGCTGGCGAAGCACGAGGGATATCATCTGCTTGTCAAGCGCTGGCCGGAGATGGCGGCGAAGATCCAGAAGCGGCTGCTGGGCGAGGGCAAGATCACAAAGGAGATGATCGAGAGCTATGTGGACGCATACGCCGGGATCTACGGCGACGACACGGACGCCTACGTCGAGGAGATCGTCGCGGACACCTACGCCGGCATGAACCGCACGGACTACGGCACGAACAAGCTGCGCGCGGACGTGAAGATGGAGGTCGGCCAGTGGCAGAAAAAATCCGGCAGCGCGAGAGCGCCTCCGGCGAAGATGTCCGCTGCGAAGGATCAGACCACAAAAAACTATCAGGGCGTCAACCTTGCGGAAGACGGAAGCGTCTATACCTACGATTTCCTGATATCGCTTCCGGATATGGACGTGACCATGCTGCCGGAGGTCGACGCGGTACGCGGAGCCGAAAACCGGGTCGATACAGCAAAGGTCGTGCAGGAGGGTATGAAAAACGCCCGCGCCGTTGGAACAGAGCGAGACGGAAAGATCTTTGTAAGGAACCAGTACACAGGGAAGATGCTGCGAATTGACAACAGCAGTATCCGACACGGACTGAATGGAAAGCAGAACAGATTGCTGACAAACGCACGGATGGGTGTGGTGATCGGGGATATCGTGAAAAATGCGGTACCAATCAATGCGCTTAACAATAAGGCAAAAGGTGTAACAGGGACATATGCCATGGCAGCCTATGTGACGGACAGCCGCAGGAGAGAGTTTGTTGCAATCGTTACAGCAGAACAGATAAACGGGAATATCGCTGGGGTTGAGGTGTACGATGTCGCACACGCGGTAAGTGGAAGACAAAAAAATAGCAGCCAGGCGGACACGAAGTCCCAGAGAGTTTACTCTATCAAGGCTGCCAAAATTAGTATATCCGATTTACTCCAAATTGTCAACAGTACACACCAGAGTATTTTGTCGGAAGATGTGCTGCAAAAATTCGGAGAGCAGAGAAACCCGCAGGGGGATTATACCGGGAAGGCGAAATTCTCTGCCAGCGCGCGGCAGGCGTCGGAGCGGGATAAACAGAACCTTGAGACCGTCTCTGCGATGCTGGACGATGGGAGCGGGCGTGGTGTGTTTAAGGACGCCGTTTTCCTGCGGAATCCGAGGCTCATGCAGAAACTGATTGATGAGCGGGAGAAGACGCAGACGGAAGCGTTCCGGGATTGGTTCGCAGACAGCAAGGCAACGAACACGACAGGCGAGCCACTGCTGGTGTTCCACGGTGCCGGAGCGAAATTTACAAAGTTTGATGTAGGCGGGAAACCGATCTGGTTGACTGCAAACATCAAGTACGCGGAAGAATACTCCACTGCGACGCGCAGCGTTGAGCGAATTCTGCCGGAGGCATCGATCTACGCAGGGAACGTCGATCGTATTATCCCGGCATATATTCGCGTGGAGAATCCGGCGGATGTTGGAAACACTGACGGCGGATACAGCGGGAATTATGTGGATCTTGCGAAGCGGCTACAGATCAGACCTAGTGAACTGCAAGCCGTATGGGAACAGGCGGGGAAGCCGGAGCTCATGTGGCAGGTGATCAATACGCCGGGGATGGTAGAGATGCTGAAACGGCATGGATACGACGGGGTTCAGGCGGTTGAGAACGGCGTGAAGGCATGGGCTGTGTTTGATTCTGCGCAGGTGAAGTCCGCGGTTGCAAACAACGGAAGTTTCAGCCTAACGAACCCGGATATCCGGTATTCTTCGCAGGACGGGCGGTATCGGGATCTGATGGGGGAGAAGGCGGCGCAGTATGTGCGGCGGCTGGAGTCCGGACTGGTGAACGAGCTGGCGGAGAATCTAAGCGTGCCGGGGCAGGCGAAGCGGGAGGTTTTGCGGCCGATGGCCGAGGAAGCACTGCGGTCGTTCTTTACGGACGGGCAGCTTGACCGGGCGAAGCTGAATGATCTCTTTGAAACGGCCTACCAGGCAGGCATCGAGGAAGATACGCAGTATATTGAGCAGTACGGCGACCTCAAGAAGTTCATCCGGGATCAGAAGATCTCGATCTCCGAGACGGACCGGCAGGACATTGCGGACTACAACCTGTTCCGGAAGGCAGCAATGGGAACGCTGACGATCAGCAAGGACGGCTTGCCGGTGGACGTGGCGTATCAGCAGCTGCAGGAGATGGCGCCGGAGCTGTTCCCGGCAGACATTACCGCGCCGAGCGACCAACTGATGCAGATCTACGATGTGGCGCGCGGCATTCAGAAGGTACAGAAGACGCTGGATGAATACTACGGGGCGCAGGCGGCGAGCTTCAAGAAGTGGCAGCAGGCAAATTTCACGGAATCCATTGACCGGCTGACGAGCGGGCTGCGCGTGGCGCAGCGGTATCTGGACGCGCAGAACAAGGCCAAAGAAAAGCTTGCTATTCCTCAGACAGCGGAAGAAACGAAGCAGATGTGGGCGCAGCTGAAGGATGCAAGGCGAGTGGTCGAGAAAGCGCAGAGCAAGACGCTGTTGACGGAAGCCGACCAGAAGATCGTGAACCGGCTGCTGCGCGGGGAGACAAGCCCGGATTATGTGGCAGGGCTGGAAAACGGGCAGCAGATCCTGAAGGTCTACGAGGCAAAGGCTGACTATGATATGCTGGCACTGAAGCTCAAGGCATGGAACGCGCAGCGCAAGCAGGGGCTGCGGGACTTTGCTGAGCAGGCGCTGACGGAAGCCGAGGCCGTCAAGTGGGTCGACAAGGTTATGGGGATCGAGTACCAGCGCGAGACGATGGAGCGAAACATCCGGGATATCGCGCGGAAGGGCAAGGTCTCTGACGAGAAGGCAAACGAATTCATCAACAAGTATTTCTGGCCCGTACACGAAAACGAAAGCAAGCGCAAGAATTATCTGGTCGAGCAGCAGAACAGGATCAAGGCGCTGGGACTCGACCGGCAGGTACGGAAGGGAAATCTGGTCTCGGAGAGCTATGCGGTGCAGTGGCTGGGCGAGGCGGAATTCAACCGGGACTATCTCAAGCAGCATCCGCGTGTCGAAAGGCGCGGGGGGATGACGTTTGACGAGTGGAACGCGGCGATTCAGGAATTCGAGAAGCAAAACCCAAATCTGGATCTCGGCAAAGTGCGGGCAGCCGTGAAGGTTTTCCATGAGGTTTACGACAAGCTGTTCCAGGATATGAACCGGGTGCGCATTGAGAACGGATATGAGCCGGTCAATTATCTGCAGGGATATTTCCCACACTTCCAGGAGAACGAGGAAGGCGGCAGCATTCTGCAGAAGTTCGCAAGGGCGGCCGGGATCGAGGGCGATGTGTCGCCGCTGCCGGCGACGATCAACGGCCTCACGGCAAACTTCAAACCCGGAATCCGGTACATGGCGAATATCCAGAACCGACTTGGATACGCGACGGCGTATGACGCGCTGCAGGGATTTGACCGGTATATCGAGGTCGCGACGGACGTGATCTTCCACACGGCGGACATTCAGCGGCTGCGGGCGCTGGCGACGCAGATCCGGTATCGGGCATCGGACGAGGGCCTGAAACAGCGGATCGATGCGATCATGATGAACCCATTCCTCAACCCGGACGAAGCAAACGAGCAGGTTGCAAACCTGACGAAGAACGGACGGTATGGGCTTTCCAACTTCGTGGATGAGCTGGATGAATACACGAACCTGCTGGCGGGAAAGAAGTCGCGGCTCGACCGGGGCATGGAAAAGCTCATGGGGCGGAAGTTCTACAACGTCATGAAGAAGTTTGAGTCCCGCGTGGGCGCGAACATGGTCGCGGCAAACGTAGGATCGGCGCTCACAAACTTCATCCCGATTACGCAGGCATGGAGCCAGGTGTCGACGACAGACGTGCTGCGCGGCATGTGGGATACGCTGAAAAACTACAAGACCGCTGACGGGCTGGATTCTGCGTCGACGTTTATCAACAACCGCAGCGGTTACAGGCGGCTGGCCATGAGCAAGATGGATAAAGTCTCCGCTGGTGCAGGACGGATGATGGAATCCATTGATACGTTTACGACGGGAAGTGTCGTCCGTGCGCGGTATTACCAGAATTTGCGGCGGGGCATGAGCGAGATGAGCGCGATGCAGGAGGCGGACCAGTTTGCCTCCGGCGTCATGGCAGACCGCAGCAAAGGCTCGACGCCGACGCTGTACTCTGCGCGGAACCCGCTGGTGAAGCTGTTCACGCAGTTCCAGCTGGAGGTCAACAATGAGCTCAGCTGGATCTTCAAGGATATGGCGCAGGAGGAGCGGAAGAAGGGCGTGGCGGCTCTGGCGAAGGCCATGTTCAAATTCCTCATCGGCGCGTGGATCTACAATGAGTTCTACGAGAGCATTGTGGGCAGGCGCGCGGCGCTGGATCCGCTGGATATCATCAATGATACGGTCGGAGATTTCACGGGGTATCAGCTGCCGAACACGGTGCAGGCGGCGGTATCCGGGAAATGGGACTTCACGAAGGAGAAGCCGGGCACGTATCAGGCAATCAAGAACCTTGAGGGGAACATCATTTCTGAGTTCCCGGGCACGCAGGCGTTGACGATCCTCGGCGTGGATGAGGCGCTGGGGCTGGACATTGACAGCGGCAGGATCGCCGTGACGTCGGCCATCCCGAACCTCGGAAACATCGAGAAGGCGCTGCTGGCAAAGAACGAGGACATGGCGCCTGCGAAGAAGGCACAGACCATCGGAAACGAGCTTCTGAAACCGGGCCTGTATCTGGCGACGCCGTTCGGCGGCGGACAGATCCGCAAGGCGTATCAGGGCGCGACGGCGGCAGCTCGAGGCGGCAGCTACACGGTAGACAACGAGGGGCGCGATATCTTACAGTATCCCGTGTATAACGACAATCCCGCAGACCGGGCGAAGAGCTGGGCACAGGCGCTGCTGTTCGGCAAGACGGCGACGGAAGAAGCGCAGAGCTGGGTGGAGAGCGGGTTCAAGTCGCTGTCCGCGAAGGAGACTGCCGCCTATCAGGACATGACAGAGGGAGGAACCGACCAGAGAGAAAGCTACGCATTCGTGACCGCCATGAAGAAGGTCGACGACAAGAATGCAAAGCTCGCCATGCTGTACGCCTACGACATCCCACAGAACGCGAAGACAGCATATTATTATTCCGTCATGGCGTCTGACGAGGAGCAGGCGAAGATGGACGCGCTGGCAGCGGACGGCGTCGGCTATGACGCCTACATGCAGTACAAGCAGACGTACTTCAAGCAGTTCGGAACGCAGACAGTTTCACAGGAACGGATCCAGACCGTGCTGGATGGGCTGAACCTGACAAAGGCGCAGAAGGCCGCGCTCTGGGCGGCCATGGGGACGAGCTGGAAAGAAGAAAACAATCCGTACAAGTAACCGCGGGCCGGGGCGAAAGCCCCGGCTTTGCTGCGCGTGGGGTGAATCCGGCGCGGGGGTCTGATACACTGGATAAAAAGGAGGGATGCGGTATGGCGACGCCAATTCCGGGGGCTTATCCGAGCCCGAGGATCGACAAAGGAGTGCTGCGGTGGTACGAAGGGGACACGTTCTCGATCGTGCTGCGGTTCGACCTGAAGGACCAGGACGGAGAGGCCGTCACGATCGGGATGACGGACAGCATGGCGATCGTGTTTCTGGACGATACGCGGCAGACCGTCCACACGTTCAGCTTTGCGAAGGTGGAGAACGACCAGGTCACGCTGAACTTCGACGCGACGGTCACGGCAAAATTCACGAAGGGAAAGTACACCTACGATATCCGGTACACGCACGGCGACAAGACGACGCTGGCGAGCGGGAACCGGGCGTTCGTGGAGTAAGGAGCAGGTATGAGGGTAGAAATTCCGAATCAGATCACGGTGACGATCGGAGGGCTGATCTCCCGCGGGGTAAAGGCCGTGGAGGTCACGGACGCGGGGAAGCTGATTTTCACGCTGACGGACGGCAGCACGATCGATCTTGGCTCGGTCATCGGCCCGCAGGGGCCGAAGGGCGAGACGGGACCGGCAGGGCCGCAGGGGCAGACCGGACCTGCCGGCGCACAGGGCAAGACCGGCGAGGCGGGCGCGAGCATCACGTCGATCACGAAGAAATCGCAGAGCGGGACGACGGCGACGTACACGATCGCACTTTCGGACGGGAAGACATTTGACTTTAACGTCGAGACCGTCAAGGGCGAGAAGGGCGACACCGGCGCGAAGGGTGACACCGGCGCGCAGGGCCCGAAGGGAGAAACCGGCTCGCAGGGGCCAAAGGGCGAGACCGGCCCGCAGGGCGAGCAGGGGCCGAAGGGCGACACCGGCGCGGCAGGAGCGGAAGGCCCAAAGGGAGCGACCGGAGACACCGGCCCGAAGGGGGAACCCGGCGAAAAGGGCGAGAAAGGCGAGAAGGGCGACACGGGCGCGCAGGGCCCAAAAGGAGACCCGGGCGAAACCGGTCCGCAGGGGAAGACCGGTCCGCAGGGCCCGGCAGGCCCAACCGGCCCGAAGGGCGATACGGGAACGGGCTTTACGGTCAAGGGCTATTACGGCTCGGTCTCCGCGCTGCAGGCGTCGGTCAAGAATCCAGAGGTCGGCGATGCCTACGGCGTGGGCGCGGCTGCACCTTATGACATTTACATCTACGACGGCGTGACGAAGGCGTGGGTCAACAACGGACCGCTGCAGGGCGCAAAGGGCGACAAGGGAGATCCGGGCGAACGGGGGCCGAAGGGCGAACCGGGCGACACCGGCCCGGCAGGCGCCAGCGGAACGGACGGCATAACCCCGAGCATCGGCACGAATGGAAACTGGTATCTCGGGACGACTGACACGGG
>ERZ826242.810-NODE-810-length-40860-cov-5.174733_pt1 | contig 40860 bp, 40 predicted proteins | sample MGYA00519871_ERZ826242 | MGnify/ENA primary metagenome ERZ826242 (study PRJEB31778, sample SAMEA3449226) | human gut metagenome | biome: human gut; feature: human-associated habitat; material: faeces | place: United Kingdom | collected 2010/2012 ...
TTGTAGCACTCATAAGCGTTGTGCCTTCATACAGGCCAAGGTGCACGCTCTTGTAGTCGTTCTCTGTTCCTGTGTTGGTCTTTGGACCAAAGTTGATGGAGTTACATACGCCCGTAATAAACTCCCATGCAGCTAAGGTCTTTGGATCGTTCCAGCGGTTGATCAGCGCCGGTGAACGGCTCTCTGTATCTATCTCTATATACACACAACCATTGGTGCTCGGCCAGATGTAGGACGCATTGTGCGGCCACTCTACAAACGCCTTTAATTCTTTCCCGTCTTTTGTTGTCTTTGGTGCGCTTAACAGGAAGTTCTTAAACGTATCCCAGTTCCATTTGCCCTGCTCCCATTGAATGTGCGGATCCGGCAGACCCAGCTCCTGCGCCATTGTCTGGTTGTACCACAGCACGTCTACACATCCGATTGGGCTGATTAGCCTCAGTGAGCCGCCCCACTGGCACAGGTCCATTGTCCTCTTGCACACTCCGGGTGATGATCCCAGGTTGTTGATGTTTACAAAGTCAGTTATTGTCCTTGAGATGGATATTGACATCGGGAATACAACGTGGTTGGAATATACTATATCCAGCTGCTTGCCCGCATTCATCGCCGCAAGCGCGTTGTTGGTCGACTGTGAATGCTGGTTGACTGTGTACTTGACGTTAAGGCCCAGTTCACTCTTTAACAGCTTAAACCATGTCCACTCGTCAATTGTCTCGCCTTTTTCGTTGCGGTAGGACCATGCTGCAAAGTTATCCGCTGTAAAGAACACAATTGTTTTGCCATTTAAATCTGCCAGTTTAGTTCCGCTGCGCACAAACGCAGTGTCGTCAATCTCAAAAGAAGGCATCATATTTTTATTTGTCAGTCGGTCGTTGTTAATTAGCGGGTTACGGTCAAAGTCATACTTCGACTGCTCTGTCGCAATACGCTCACTCTTTTTCTGCCCCTGCTCGTCGTCCGGTATTACCTCGTTTTCATTTGTAACAACCTCGTTAATAACACCGTCTGCGTCTACAGTGTATCCCGAACTTGGTCCGACGTCGCCCCCGGCCTGGCCCCGCGATGTATCCTCTCCGTTTCCAGTACCCGGGTTAAAGTCGTCGTCACTGCTACTGTCACTGCCTGTATCGTTTTGACTATCGCTGTCTGTACTATCACCAGAACTCGGGTTATCCGGGTCGTCTTCCCCCTCAGTATCTGCCTGACCACTGGCATTCTCCTGGCTGGTGTCTAATGTGCCGCCCTCATCAGTAGACTTTTTACAAGAAACTGAAAGACTGCCAATCATTATTAATATTAGCACAACAGCGATAAGTTTACTTAATTTTTTCATGTTTGTTGCTCCTTTCTCTTTTTTATCATCTTTTAATCGGCTAATCAACAGCTCCCGTCTACCCATATATGTATCAATGTGACAAAAATGTTTCACATAAATAAAAAGCCTTTTACTTTTAACAAAAAGTAAAAGGCTTTTTTAGAGTTTATTAAAAATTCATGCCGCGAATTAATTTTAATGCAGGCCTAGGGTCGTTGCAGGTAATGCCCTCAATACCAAGTTCAATACATTTTTTAACTTGCTCCTCAGTATCGGGGCACCAGGCCCAGGGATGGACACCATAGCTGCGCAGCATCGCAACATTTTCAGCTGTAACCTCCGGCATCTCAAGACCAACTGAATACATTTTTGAGTATGTGCCGCCCGGCCCGTCCACAAACAGCTGCTGATCCTTAAGCTGTCTTTTAAGCTTGCCCTCTGTACGCACTCCATATGCATCATGCAGGTATTCTATAAGCTTAACGTAAAAGCTGGTAAAGGTGCTTCGGCCGGCCATGCGGTAGGTTTTAAAAATTTCCATAGTTCGGTCAACCAGCTCTAAGTTATCGCCCTTAAACTCAATAAGCAGGTTGACTTTCTCATTTTTCATCAAATCCAAAAATTCCTCCAGCGTCAAAATCCGCTCATTTTTATATCGCGGATCATTTGCATCCCCCACAAAGCCTTTAGTGTCAGCGCATTTGCAGCAAACATCAAGTTTTTTTAGTTCTGCCAGTGTATGCTCCTCAACAACGCCGGTAGCATTTGTAGTACGGTCCAGCGTAAAGTCGTGTATGAGCACTATCTGTTTATCTTTGGTAAAATGCAGGTCCGTCTCAATAAGGTCACAACCAAGGCGAATTGCCTCAATAAACCCTAACGCAGTGTTTTCCGGCCAGATTTTCTTAGCACCGCGGTGGCCTGCCACTACCATTCTGTCCACCCTGTTAAACGTATCCATTTAAATTTTCCACCCTTTCTTTGTCACACGCCGGGCTGTGCCCTAAAATGCGTGTGTAGTTTCTATAAAATACCGAATAATCGGAAAATCCACAAGCTAAGGCCGCCTCATACGCTGTCATCCCCTCGCGCATATATCTGCGTGCAAGGGAAATGCGTTTATAGGCTACATACCTTGGTACGCTTGCACCGGTGGCAGCCTTAAACAGGCGGCTTAAGTGCTGGCGGCTGATATAAAAACGCGCAGACAGTGTGTTTAGCGTTATGTCATCTGTGATATTATTATTAATATATTCTATTATCTGCCGTATATCCGCACCTGCGCTGTCGCTTGTATACCTGTTTTCACTGCCGCACAGCAGTGAAAGCTTAAACATAAGCATATCAAGGCTTACCCCTATTGCGTCTGTAAAAAGCAAGCTATCTGAAAGCCGGCCTAATGCCAACAAATCGTCCAGCAGCAGCCTTATCCCATAACCATCCGCGTTTTCAAAACAGCCGGTGCGGCTGTAGCACTGCCGCATAAATTTTTGGCCGCGCTCAGACAGCAGAGCCGGAGAAAAGTGAAGCGCGTAACGCTGATAAGGCGCCCCGCTCTTAAGCTTAAGCCCGTGCACAACGTGCGGGCCAATCAGCAAAACGCTGGATGGCTTAGGATTAAACACCCTACCCTCAATCCTATACTGGATATCCCCGCTTACAAAATACAGCACTTCCGCCTTGGTATGGCAATGCAGCGCAAAGTCCGCAGGCTTGCTTTGGGAGAGAGTATGATGGATATACAATCCTTTTGTACGAAACTCATCGTTCATACCTGAATTATACCAAAGCACATTCCCTTTTGCAATATAAAATAAATGTTTTGCAATTCAATTTGGGTTTTAAAAATGTTATCATTATATAAAATATTAAATGTAGGTGATTAAAATGAAACTGGGTGCTCAGCTTTATACTGTACGTGAGTTTTGCAAAACTCAAAAGCAGTTAATCGACTCGCTAAATCGTGTGCGCGAAATTGGATATAGCTGCGTGCAGCTTTCCGGCGTGGGTAATTATAACGCCAAGGAAATTAAGGCGGTCTGTGACCGGCTGGGGCTTGAAATCGCGCTTACCCATACCGCGCCTGACCGTATTTTGGGTGATACCCAGGCTGTTATTGCAGAGCATAAGGATATGGGCTGCAAGTATGTAGGCCTGGGGGCAATGCCTAAAAATTACCGCAGCTTTTCAAAACTGCCTGAATTTTATCAGAACTTTAAAAGAGCGGTAAATGAGATAACTCAAAGCGGGCTTACGTTTGTATACCACAACCACGCCTTTGAGTTTGAAAAGCAAGGCTCAAAAACCATGCTGGAAAACTTAATTGAACTCTTTGGCTCTACCGAAATAGGGATTGTGCTGGATACATACTGGGTACACTACGCCGGCGCAAGCGTATTAAAATGGATAGATAAGCTTGCAGGCAGACTTGACTGTATCCACCTTAAGGATATGGGCATTACAAAGGGCGAAAAGGTAATGAAACCGGTGCTAAGCGGAAATATGGACTTTGACAGTATTATTCCCGCACTGCAAATAGCCGGTACTAAATACGCACTGGTCGAGCAGGATACCTGCGAGTGCGACCCGTTTGAGGCGCTTAAAATCAGCTTTGACAATTTACAAAAATATGACTGGGAGTAATATAAAATGGATATTGTACGGATTGCAGTAATTGGAATAGGTAATATGGGTACAAAACACGCGCTTAATATTTTTAGCGGTAAGGTTGATGGGGCAAAGCTTACAGCAGTGTGTGACATTGACAAAGGCCGCAGGGACTGGGCAAAGGCAAACCTTGCCGGTATTGATATTTATGACAGTGACGATATGCTATTTAAAAATAGTGCCAGTTTTGATGCTTTGGTTATATCAGTACCGCACTACGACCATGTGCCGATTGCGATAAAAGCATTTGAGCACGGGCTGCATGTAATGTGCGAAAAGCCGGCAGGCGTCTGTACTATAGATGTTGAAAAAATGAACAAGGCAGCGGACAAAAGTGGCAAAGTGTTTGGAATGATGTTTAACCAGCGCACAAACCATCTGTATCGAAAAATGCATGAGCTAATACATAATGGCAGCATTGGCCAGATAAAGCGGGTTAACTGGATTATAACCGACTGGTACAGGGCCCAGAGCTACTATGACTCCGGCGCGTGGCGTGCCACCTGGGCAGGAGAGGGCGGCGGTGTGCTGCTTAACCAGTGCCCGCACAACCTTGATTTGCTGCAGTGGTTGTGTTCTATGCCCACAAAAGTACGGGCATTTTGCCATAATGGGAAATGGCATGATATTGAAGTGGAAGACGATGTTACAGCGTATCTGGAATTTGAAAACGGGGCAACCGGCGTATTTGTCACATCAACTGCTGACGCCCCGGGCACAAACCGGCTGGAGGTGACCGGCACCAAAGGCACGCTTATATGCGATAAAAACAAGCTGATATTTAAAGAGCTCGAAGTGGATGAGAGAGTTTGGACAAAGACATGTGAAAAGGGCTTTGAAAAACCGTCTGTGCATGAGTATGAGCCTGCAACAGATGGCAAAAACGAACAGCATGTGGGTGTGCTTAAGGCGTTTTGCTCAGCAATTCTTACCGGTGCGTCGCTGGTAGCAGACGGCAGAGAGGGGATAAACGGGCTTATGCTCAGCAACGCTATGCATTTGTCCAGCTGGCTGGACAAAACAGTGTCACTGCCGATTGATATGGAACTTTTTAAGTATCAGCTGGGCTTGCGCGCTGAAACCAGCAAGTATACCAAAAAAACAGGCGGAAAGGTTATGGATGTTGATGGCACCTACTAAACTTACCGCCGCAGTTGTCGGATGCGGTGCTATATCTAATGTTCATATAAATGCAATACGCCTTGCCGATGCTCTACTTGTAGCGGTGTGCGATATTGACCCTGAAAAAATAAAGGAAAAAGATAGTGCGTACACAGACTATATAGAAATGCTGGACAAAGCAAAGCCCCAGGTGGTGCATATTTTAACCCCGCACTATCTGCATGCACAAATGTGCATAGAGGCTTTAAAGAGAAATATACATGTGCTGGTTGAAAAGCCGCCGGCAATGACAAAAACGCAGTTTACAGAGCTAAAACTTGCAGCAGAAAGCAGCAAGGCAAAGCTTGCCGTTTGCTTTCAAAACCGGCTTAATGCAGGTGTTATTGAGGCGCAAAGGATTTTGGCGGATGGTAAACTGGGCAAAATAAAGGGCGCCCTTGGGCTTGTAAGCTGGGACAGGGATAATGCCTACTACCAAAGCGGTGCCTGGCGCGGGACTATGGCCCAAGAGGGCGGCGGTGTACTTATCAACCAGGCCATCCATACGCTGGACCTTATGACTTTACTGTTAGGGCGGCCACAAAGCGTAAGCGCACATATGGCAAATCTGTGTCATCAGGGTGTTATTGAGGTGGAGGACAGCCTTAATGCTGTTTTAAATTTTACAAATGGTATACGCGGGACGCTGTTTTGCACTACCTGCGCCTCTGTAAGCCGGCAGGTTTTACTGGAGGTTTATACCGAGGCCGGCACACTTTCCATTTACCCCGACATGGCGGTGCTGGATGGCAAGGCTCAGTTTAAATCATCAGATAACACTGCCGGCAAAAAAGAATGGGGAAGCGGGCATTTAGCGCTAATAAGAGAGTTTTACAGTGATATTATAAGCGGCAGGCCTACACGGCAGGGGCTGATGTCCACAATAGACACTATGGATACTATGTATGCAATTTACCGCTCAGCCCGGACGGGTGAGCAGACCCAAGTATAAGGAGGGACATTTTATGCAGATGACATTTAGGTGGTATGGTAAAGATGACCCTATACCACTAAAGCATATTGCACAGATACCCTGTGTAAGCGGTATTGTAAGCGCGCTGTACGACCCGCCAGTGGGAGAGCTGTGGCCAAAAGACAAGCTTATGGAGCTATCCCGCTGTATATCTGAAGCAGGGCTGGGCTTTGAAGTGGTGGAGAGCCTGCCGGTGCATGAGCATATAAAGCTTGGCCTTTCTGACAGGGATAAGCTGATTGAAAGCTACATAAAGAACCTCAAAACACTTTCCGAGTGTGGGATAAAAGTGCTGTGCTATAATTTTATGCCGGTTTTTGACTGGACACGTACAAGGCTTGACAATCCTTTAAAGGACGGCTCCCTTGCACTGTCCTACGACCAGGACGAGATAAAGGCGATAGACCCGCAAAACAAGTCACTGTCGCTGCCGGGCTGGGACGAAAGCTATACCAGGGATGAGCTTTTGGGGCTTATGGACCAGTACCAGCGCCTTGGAAAGGACGGGCTGTGGGAAAACCTTGAATACTTTTTGAAAGCGGTAGTGCCGGCTGCTAAAAAATATGGCATCTGCCTTGCAATACATCCGGACGATCCACCCTGGGACATTTTCGGGCTGCCGCGGATTATAACCGGCGGGGACAGCATACGGCGGCTGCTTTCTATTGTAAACGAGAGAGAAAACGGGATTACATTCTGCACCGGCTCGCTTGGCCCGGATACTGATAACAATCTGATAGAGCTTGCAGGTGAGTTTGCACCGCGTATACACTTTGCACACTTACGAAATATTAAAATAACAGGAAATCGTAAATTTACAGAGTGCGGGCACTGCGACCCTGAAGGGAGCCTTGACTTAAAGGGCATTATAAAATCGCTTAAGCGCGGCGGATTTGACGGGTATATCCGGCCGGACCACGGGCGCGCTATCTGGGGTGAGAGCGGGCGGCCGGGTTACTGGCTTTATGACCGTGCGCTGGGGGCGTGCTATCTGTATGGGCTATGGCAGGCCTCATAATTAAATAAAGGAGAGTAAAGATATGCTTTATACACATAATCTAAGTGGTAAAACCGCAGTTATAACAGGCGGAGGCGGGGTGCTGTGCTCTGCATTTGCAAAGGCGCTGTGTGAGCATGGTGCTAAAGTTGCAGTAATAGATATTAATCAAGAGGCTGCAAGCCTTGCCGCAAATGCCGCAGGGCCAAACGCTGTAGCAGTAACGGCGGACTGCCTGGACACTGAGAGCTTAAATAATGCCAAGGATAAGATAGAAAAAATGTTTGGCAAGGTTGATATACTGATAAATGGTGCTGGCGGAAACTCACCGCGCGGGACCACTGCGGATGAGTTTTTTGATGAAAGCTGCCACCCCAACTTATTTGATTTGGACACTACGGCGTTAAAGTTTGTAAGCAACCTTAACTTTCTTGCCCCGCTTTTGACCACAAAGGCGTTTGCGCCGCTGATATTAAAAGAGGGCGGAAACATACTTAACATATCATCAATGAATGCTATGCGGCCGCTTACAAAAATCCCCGCCTACAGCGCGGCAAAAGCAGCGCTTAGCAACCTTACACAGTGGCTTGCAGTATATTTTGCAAAAAGTGGGATAAGGGTTAACGCTATAGCACCTGGATTTTTTGAAACGAATCAAAACAAAGAACTTTTAAGGAATAAAGACGGCTCGCTTACCGAGCGCAGCAAAAAAATACTAACAAACACGCCAATGGGCCGCTTTGGTACGCCGGACGAGCTTTTAGGCACGCTTATCTGGCTTGTGGATGACAACAGCTCCGCCTTTGTCACTGGTGTGGTTGTGCCTGTAGACGGCGGGTTCTCCGCATACTCGGGGGTGTAGTAAATGGCGGTAATGATAAGTGGGTTTTGTGATGAGATAACATCAAATTTCAATGACCAGCTGGCGGCAATGCGCAGGCTTGGGCTAAGGCATGCAGAAATAAGGCTTATAGACTCAAAACCGATTACTACACTTCAAAGCGGACTAATCCCGGATATACGCAATGCGCTATCCAGCTTTTCGGTGCGCCCTTCCGCAATCGGGTCACGCATCGGTAAGATTGACATAACTGAGCCGTTTGAAAAGCATTATGCTGAATTTCAGTACGCTGTCCAGATAGCACTTGCGGTAAAATGCAAAAATATAAGGATATTTAGCTTTTATATACCTGGTGAAAAATATGCCGAATATAGGGATAAGGTGTTAAGCAGGCTTAGCAAAATGATAGACTATGCTGCAAAATACAATATAACGCTTTTACATGAAAACGAAAAGGGAATATACGGTGATATACCCAAGCGTGTGTATGAGCTTTTTGAAAATTTAAGCTGTACAAACTTTAAAGCGGTATTTGACTTTGCAAACTTTGTGCAGTGCGGGGCAGATACGTTAAAGGCGTATGAGCTGCTAAAGCCGTATATTGATTATTTTCATATAAAAGATGCAAAAAAAGAGGACGGGCAGGTAGTCCCCGCCGGGTATGGTGACGGCCAGGTTGAAACAATACTCCGCCTTGCAATAGCTGACGGGTATGACGGGTATTTAAGCCTGGAGCCGCATCTTGGCAAATTCAGTGGGTTTGACAGCCTTGAAGCGGGCAAAAAAAGTAAGATTATATCAAAAACCACTGATACGGGCGAGCAAAAATTTGCACTCGCGCTTGAGTCACTTAAAGACATACTTTCAAGAATACCAGGTACACTATAAAAACATACCGGCCTTTCAAGCGAAAGGCCGGTAATTATTTAAACATACGCGGTTGTGTGCCAAATAGCTGTTTATAAAATGAGCGGTCTGAGGTATTAACAAAAATTAGATTTTATCATCTATCCTCCGGTTTATAAACTGTCCCCGATACTCCGTCGGCGTTACGCCAAAGTAACGTTTAAAAATTCTATTAAAATAGGTGACATTATTAAAACCCGTCTCAAACGCTATAGAAATTACTGTATTGTCTGTTTTCTTAAGAAGCACGCACGCCTTTTTTAGACGGAGTTCGTTTAGATAATTTGAGAATGACTTTCCAGTCTGCTTTTTATATAGGCGGCCCAAGTAGTTTTCGTTTAGATAATAAATTTTTGACAGGTCTCGTAGGGTCAGGGTATTCTTATAATACTTCTGTAAATAGCTGTTTAGTGCGGTGACTACCCAATGTGTGCTGGAATGAACGGTGGTAAGCCCGTAGGATTTATATAATAAGCAAATATAGTTTTTTATTAAATCAGCTGCTCTAATAAAATGCTCAATTTCGGACAATGGCATTTCTGGTGGTATAGACTGCAAAAGCATAGAACGGTCTGCCTTAGTAAGCTTATGGACCCGCGAAATTCGTTTTTTTATCTCATCACTGTCACAGTTAAGGTTTCCAATATAGATTATACACATAGGTTCACCTGAAATAATCAGCGGCACTACAATCTCAGTCAGCCCGAGTGGGCAAATACCAAAATATGCATGCCCGCCGTCAAATGCCTTTTTTACACTCAGCCCTTTACAGGCTAAACAAAGTTGCAATCCTTTGTCTGTTGTTTTTGCCGCATTGCATAATGGTGTAAAATGAATTTGGTTTGATTTTTTTATTTGCAGAATATCATTTTGCAAAATGCCGGACACATCATGGATACAAACATGCGCAGAGGTATTTTTTTCAACGCAGTCAATCAAAGATTGCAGCAAAGATTTCTCAACTGACATATTATCACCTTATCTAAATCTATGGCTTTTTTACTATTTTACTATATATATCAGATTTGTTCAATAATAAATCAGATTTGTATTAGACAGAATCTTGGATGGTATGGTTTAATTTTTTTATAGAATTTATATTTGGAGGCATTATAAGATGGAAAAAATGTATGACTTAATTGTAGCAGGCGGCGGCTTTACCGGTGTGGCAGCGGCGGTTGCAGCGGCGCGTGAAGGGTTAAAGGTTCTGGTTGTAGAAAAGAATGGATTTTTCGGAGGTGCGGCGTGTGAAAATTATGTTAATCCATTTATGAATTTTGAGATGCAGGATAAGGAGACTGGAAGGCTGGTGCAGCTTAATACCGGAATTTTTTTGACTATTTTACAACTGCTTGACGAGATGGGAGGCCTGCATAAAAATAAACGCACTTTCAACGAGGAGTATGTCAAGGTCGTGTTTGACCGTATGCTAAAAAAAGCGGGCGTGGATGTGTTGCTACACTCATACGTTATGGACGCAAAAGTTAATAATGGCAGGATAACAAATATTACAATCGTAAACATTTCTGGCAAGCAGGAGCTTACCGCTCAGTATTTTATAGACGCAACAGGAAATGCAGAGCTTTCAGTACTGGCTGGCTGCGAATACCAACTTGGACGGAAAAAGGATAATCTGTGTCAGCCTATGACACTGTGCTTTCGCATTGCAAATGTTGATACGGATAAATACTGGGGCAAGAGCAGTCTTACCATGAATGGCATATATAATAAGCTCCAGCAGGAGGGTAAAATCAAAAATCCGCGTGAAAACATACTGACATTTACACATATGGCGGACGGTGTGGTTCACTTTAACTCGACTCGTGTTATTAAGCATAACCCGACAAAGGTGACCGATTTGACCGAGGCAGAAATAATTTCTCGCGAACAGATGATAGAGTTGTATAATTTTATGAAGGAAAATGTGGCGGGATTTGAAAACTCTACACTGCTTGCAAGCGCACCGAGTATTGGAATACGGGAAAGCCGTATGGTGATAGGAAAGTACACCATTGTGGAAAACGACATTATAAACTGCTCAAAATTTGAAGATTCTATCGCCCGCGGCAACTATAAAATTGACATTCACAGCCCGGACGGAACTGGTACAACGCTTGTTAGAATACCGAAAGGCGAGTACTATACAATTCCGTATCGCGCACTTATACCACTGACAATAAAAAACATGCTCGTTGCGGGCCGGTGTATATCTTCTACACATGAGGCGCAGTCGGCATTTCGAATTATTCCAATCTGCACCTGCATTGGAGAGGGTGCTGGGTTGGCGGTAAGCATTGCGGTCAAAAACGGCTGCGATACCGACCAAATCAGTATTGAAGTCTTACACCAGCTGCTCGATAAATATGGCGCAAACTACTAATCCACATTATTTTAAATATAGGTGTTATGCGCAGCTTTGCCCCGTAAAAATATTATATATTTTAAAACAAATACAAGAGAAATATAAACATACCGGCCTTTCAAACGAAAGGCCGGTAATTATTTAAACCAGTTTTTCCATTATACGCCGCTGCGTACCAAACCCAAGCTGTTTGTAAAAGGAGCGGGCAGAGGAGTTTTGCTCCCACACATTAAGCTCAACATTAAAAAAGTTATGCCTTGATGCGTAGCACATTGCAGTATCCATAAGCGCCTTGCCGACCCCGTGCCTGCGATATTTTTTTAAAACAAACAGGTCGTCTATGTATAGGGTTTTGCGGCGGCGCACAACTCCGTCCCCGCCTTTTTGCTGCTCTTTCATAATAATATAGCCAATAGCACCTGCGCCAGCATCCGCCACAAGGATTGTCACACCAGGCTGCTTTGCCAGCATATCAACATCGCTTTGGCTGTACTTTGCAGCGTTTTTATTGAATATATCCGGCCGGCCTGAAAAATGCTGAGCCGCAATTGTTTTTAGCATTTTTGCAATACTCTCACTGTCGCCAGGTTTTGCTTTTCTTATTGTTATAGTCATATTTAATCCTCCATAAGCTCATCCAGCGTGCATCCGTACGCCGGCATAAATTCGTCCATAAACACCTTTACACTGCCAAGGCTTGAGCGTTTAAGCGCTGACGAAAGTGTTTTTGCAGCGCTGTCAAAATCATGGTTTGCCCCCGCCGCCTCGCCCAGGCACTTTATAAGCGCAGAAAGTTTATCCGCTGCCTTTATTATATCATATTCAGGTGTGCCGGGTGCAACAGTTAAATACTGCTTATACTGTAAATTAAGCTCATCCGGCAGCGCATTTAAAAGCTTTTGCCTGGCCGCGTTTTCCACGCCCTTATAGGCACGCCGTATCTCATCGCCATGATACTTTACAGGGGTTGGCATATCGCCTGTAATTATTTCAGTGCAGTCGTGGTACAGTGCAAGGGTGGTCACCCGCTCAACATTAATATTTTTATTAAACCGCGAATTTTCAATACTGGTAAGCGCGCCTGCAAGCACTGCCACATCAAAGCTGTGCTCGCTTAAGCTCTCCTTTTCGAGGTTGCGCATAAGCCCCCAGCGATTAATATATTTCATGCGCGACAAAAGCGCAAAAAACGTGTTTTTGGCCATAGGTAGTTCCCCTTAAACTTTGTCTGTGTAATATGCAATAAATACCCGCCCGCCAACTTTTAAGTTGACGCCGGACAGGTTCATAAGCTCATACGCTTTAATGCTCTCAATCGGTTCTCTTAACACAACCTCGTTGTCACAGCTGATTATAAGCTCTCCATCTTTAACATTAAGCACCCCGCTGCGGCCCAGCACCCGCTCGTCATAGCTCTGGGTGTTCCGCTCGGTTATATACTTAATCTTGCGTTTGTCCAGCCGTAAAATAAGCTGGAGGTTGTCATCCTCTTCTCTTTTTTTCTTTTTGGAAAACAAGCTCATACCAAATGTATCTCCCCAAAATACTCCGGACAGTGGAAATCCGGCTCAAGCTCTCTTATAAGGCTCCAGGCGCCGTAGTGCGGTATCGGTGTTTCATCCCCGCACTTATAGAAATTGCCGCGTATAACACTGCCCTTTTTAAGAACATCATCCCTGCAATAAATATCCGCAAGCGCTTCAAACGGGATTTTATAGCTCACGCTCCACCACTCGTCCTGCGCGATTTCTGTTCTGATTTTAAGCTGTGGCTTTAGCTTATACACTATATTTTCAGCATTATTTCTGTCTATATGCAGAGCTATAACCGCAAAGCCCAGCGGGTTTATCTCAATATTTATATACCGCTCATCATCCGCATACGGCTGGAAAAAGAACTCCAGGCAGTTATCCTCCCACACCGGCTCATTGTCCTGCTGTGCCAAAACCCTAAGCCATGTGTCGTATGACTTAAGTTTTACAGCTAGATAATTATCATTATAGCTTAAAAATATTTGCGTAAAGGGCCTGTGATGGTTTTCTTTTTCCCACAGCCAGTTGTTTACAAGACCATTTGGATGCTCATCAAACTCCAAATCATAATTATACTCCACCCTAATGATTTTGTTCATCTCGCTAGGCCACTGGTTCATTTAAAATCTCCTCTTTTCTAACTAGAGTAAATGTGCTATAATGTAGTAATATGGTTATTGCGTGCCCAAAAATACATATACTGCTGTGCAATGCCGGCGTATTGTGACTGCATGAGTGCTTTGCCGCCATCATCAGGATACAGCTTTTCCAAAGCGCGCTTAATCCACACATCCCGCGGGAATGCGCACAGCTTACCATATGCAAACAGCAGCACACAGTCTGCAACCTTTACGCCCACACCCTTTATTTTTGTAAGCTCTTTTACAGCGTCAGGGTACTCCATTTGTTTAACGGCTTTAAGGTCAACCTCACCGCCTGCTACTTTTTTAGCACAATCAAGTATATATTTATCGCGGTAGCCGGCGCGTATTGCTGCAAGCTGGTCAAGCCCCAGCTCGCTCAGTGTACCGCAGTCAGGAAAGGTGTAATACTCACCAAACCCATCCTGGGCCCTGCGGCCAAACTGCTTACACAGCCTATCAATTATCTGCTTTATACGCGGGATATTATTAGAAGTTGAAATGATAAAGGATACAAGCGTTTCAAAAGGCGGCTGGCGCAGTATGCGTATGCCGCTACCCTCACTTATCATTGGCCTTAAAACAGGGTCACTGTAAAGAACGCGGTTAATCTCGCCATAGTTACGCCCTAAATCAAAATAGTCATAAAAGCCCTCGTTTTCAAACTGGCTTTTAGTTATTCCATAAATACAAATGCCTTTTTCAGACTGGTACATACGCAGCCGGCGCCCCAGTGCAACGCCCTGCCAGCCACCATCCTCCATACGCTCAAAACGGAAGCACTGGCCGCAGTCCAGCGTTTTATCCAAATCAAAATATTCTGTGTCTGATATCAAGACATAATCGCTGTGTGATGTTACAGTCACCCTAACACCCCCTAAAAATTATACCAGGTATTAATTATAACACAACCAAAAGGAGATTAAAAGATGAGTGCAGAAAAAATTTATACTATTCCGATTAACGAGGCCTTTGACAAAGGCGATGGCTGCCCGCTCTGCGCGGTCAAGAAAAAGGTGGACGCGGACGAGACTGAGCGCATTATAGGCGCTGCCATGATGGAGCCGGATGTTAGAATAAGCACCAATGCGCAGGGGTTTTGCCCCGGGCATCTTGAAAAGCTGATGGGGGCTGGCAGCCGGCTGTCCCTTGCCCTTACGCTTAAAACCCATCTTGAAGCGCTGCAAAAAAGCGTGTACAGCAAACCGGCGCTTGGCGGCTACGACCCAAAAAAGCAGGCGGCAAAGCTTGAAAAAGTATGCTCCAGCTGCTATGTATGCCAAAGGGTAAATGATTTTATGAAGCATACAGTTGACGCGTTTGTGTATATGTGGCAAAATGACAGCGGATTTTTAAAAAAGGCAATGGCCCAGCCCTTTTACTGCCTAGAGCATACTAAAAAACTTATGTCAAGCGCCGCGGCTCAGTTAAATAAAAAAGACGCACAGGCCTTTGCAAAGGCGTTTTGTGAGCATAACGAGCAATATCTTAAAACTCTGATTGAAGATGTCGACTGGTTTTGCAAGCGGTTTGACTACAGGTACAAGGACGCGGACGCGAAAAATTCCAAAGACTCGATTGAGCGCGCAGCTAAGTTTTTAAATAAGTAAATTAATAAAAGAAATGTCGATATTGCTATTGTAATAATTTTATTGATAATGTATAATGAATGAAAAATAAAAAGGAAGTGTAAAGCTTGGACAACGTCACAATATTTGACCATCCGCTTATTCATCATAAGATGTCAATACTGCGGGATAAAAATACTGGCAGCAAACAGTTTCGAGAGCTGATTGAGGAGATTGCTATGCTGATGGCGTATGAGGCGCTTCGTGACCTGCCGCTTTGCGATGTAGAGATTGAAACGCCGCTTACAAAAATGACCGCTAAAATGCTAGCCGGTAAAAAGCTGGCGCTGGTGCCGATTTTGCGTGCAGGGCTGGGGATGGTCAGCGGTGTGCAGGCGCTGGTGCCGTCCGCCAGGATTGGCCATATCGGCCTGTACCGTGACCATGAGACGCTTGAGCCGCATGAATATTACTGCAAACTGCCGGACGATATTGCAAACAGGCAGGTTATACTGCTGGACCCGATGCTTGCAACCGGTGGCTCGGCGGATGCGGCGGTAGGCTTTATTAAAGCACGCGGGTGTTCAAGCATTAAGATGATGTCCATTATTGCCGCGCCGGAGGGCATTAAGCGGCTTCAGAATAGCCACCCGGATGTCGCAATTTACTGCGGCTGTGTGGATGAGCGGCTCAATGACAAGGGCTATATCCTGCCCGGGCTGGGTGATGCTGGGGACAGGATTTTTGGGACAAAATAGCTTCATGTGTTCAATCCTTTTAAAAACGAAAGCGGTGTAAAGCAAATGCTTTACACCGCTTTCTATTATTTTTTGGCTTTTATTATTAAAAAAGTAGGTTTTATAAACTCTTTTTTAAGGCTTTCAAGCTCATTTACCGCTCTCTCATCCGGCAGCGGCTCTACTAGATTTTCAATTATAAAGCCAGCCTGTGCAAGTGCTGTGACTATCTCACCCATCGTGCGATGATAGTTTTCTACATCATCTACAAACCACTCGCCAGAGCGTTTGCCGCTCCTTGCGTAGTCAGAAAATGTATAGGACACACTATTTCCCGCACTATCGGTGTTGTAATGCCCCAAAAGGCCAATAGTGGCAGTAACTATTGGATGCTCCTGCGAAAAAAGCAGGCGCCCGCCATTATTTAAAAGGTTGTATACATCTGCCACAAGTTTTTTAAAATCCTCACAGTAGTGAAAGGTAAGCGAGCTGTAAACTAAATCAAATTTACCTTGGATCGCTGAAATATCTTTCATATCCATACGTAAATATTTAATTAAAGGATGGCTGTTTTTTGCTTTGGCTATATCCAGCATTTTTTCAGACAGGTCAATGCCGACTACACGCCTGGCTCCGCTATTTGCAAAGTTAAGGCAGTTTTTGCCATAGCCACAGCCTATGTCCAAAACAGCTAAGCCTTTAATATCCGGCAGCAGCTTAGCCATTGCCGGCTGTTCCAAAAGGTCGTTATAGTTTTTGCCTTGTCTGAGCTTTAAGTACTGGTCAAAGAAAATATCATTATCAAATATATTCTGGCTCATTTTTAAATCCTCAAATTAGTTAGCCATAGTTAAAATCTATAGCACATTTATTTAGCATTGTACCAAAAGCATATCACCATTACCGCGCAGGGTAAGTTTTCCGCTTGCAGCTGGTACAAATGCCGTATTACCCTTTATCATTTTAAGCTCTGACCCGCCGCAGCTTAAATTTACCGCACCGTCCAGTAACATAAATACCGCAAATGACCGCTTGTCAACTTCAAATTCCACACTGCCGACAATAATCAAATGTTCCACTTTAAAATATTTACAGCTGCACAAAAGCTGCCTTCCGGCACCAGGAAGTTTTTGCTGACTTACACTTTCACACTTTTGATATTTTAGTACCTGCACCGCTTTATCTATATGCAGCGGTCTTAAGTTTCCGCTTTTGTCTTTTCTTCCATAATCGTACAGCCTGTATGTAACATTTGAATTTTGCTGTATTTCAGCAATAAGCGCGCCTGCACCGATAGCATGCACCGTCCCTGGCTCAATAAAGAAAAAATCTCCGCTTTTTACCGGTACTGTGTTTAGATGCTCCATAAGTGTCTGGTCTTTTATGTACTCCCTTAGCTTATCGGCGGTAATATCGTCTTTAAAGCCATAAACAAGCTTTGCGCCCGGCTTTGCCTCAACCACATACCACATCTCAGTCTTTCCTAGCTGTTTTTCATGCTTTAAAGCATATTCATCATCAGGATGAACCTGAACCGAGAGATCACTTTTTGCATCAATATATTTAATAAGTATGGGGAGTGTTCCAGCAAGGTTTGGCTGTGCGCCAATCCAACCCGGGTTTTCACTAAGTACCTCTGCAAGCGTTCTGCCCTTGTTTTGGCCGCTTGCAATTATGCTTAGGCCATCAGGGTGGGTTGAACACTCCCACGTCTCCGCCAGTGGTGACATATCTAAATCTTTATTATAGCGCTCCTTAAGCCGGCTGCCGCCCCACAAATAATCCTTACCCGCAGGGGTTAGCAAAAACGGCTCGCATTTTAAATTATTATTCATATTGGTTTTTCCTCTTTAACATATTTGCCAGGTTAAAACAATGCGGCATAGCCACTTGCTATGCCGCATCAAGAATTTATGACAGTGAGACTGAGCGCACGCTGTATTTTTGAACCAGGGCATCATTAATCTCAGCGGGGGTTTCAAGCAGCCACTGGTCAAGCAGCCCGTTTATCTCTTCGCTCATCATATTCTCCAAAAGCATTTCTTTGTCTTCGGCTGTAAAGGTCTCTTCGTCTGTGACATTATACCTTTTCATTACATGGTAGCCAAAGCTGCCCTTAACTATCCGGACCTCACCAATTTCCATATCAAATGCCGCGTCTTTAAATGCTGTGTCATATGTGTTGTCATCCTTGTGAATCCGATAGCCTTCAGGATAGGTGGACATGCCCGGGTCTTGATTATACTCATCAATCAGTTGGTCAAAATTATCCACCCCGCCGTTGTCCATTGTTGCAAGCTCATATACCTCATTTGCTGTCTGCTCTGCCTGTGCAACCGCCTCATCATCCAGCGGTTCACTGGTAGACTCGTCAACTGTCAGTAAAAGCACATGCTTTACCCTTGCATAGTTTTCGGTATAATAATCGGCAATCTCCTGTTCGCTAACTGGGTGTTCAGCACCGTTTTCACCAAAATAGTACTGAACAACCGCGGTCCTTTTAGCACTATCATAATATTGGTCCACAAACTCTTCGTAGGTAATGCCGTTTACCTCCATAAGTGTGTCCCTTAGTGATTCCAGCCCACCGGCCTGGTTGGCCATCTGCTCCACCTCAAGCTCAATCTCGCTTATAGTCTCATCGCTGAGGGTAAGGCCAAGCTTGTCAAACTGATTGGAAAACAGCATGTTTGTTATTAGATAGTTCTGAACTGCTGAATCGAGATAGTCCCCAACAGTAGATGTTTGGTTTTCATCGGTATACTGATCCCAAATTTCGCTTAGTTCTGCATCAGTGGCAGACTCCATGCCGTAAGAGGTAAGGAAGTTGGATTTGTAGCTTTTAGCAGTATTTTCATACATTGCTTCACTTACAGTACGTTCCCCCACTTTTATGACATATCCGCTGCCACCGCAGGATGCCGCCATTACAAGCATCATGCAGAGTACAAGTGCCAGCGCGGTTAATTTTCTTAATTTTTTCATAGGCCCTCCCTATTATATAAAGTTTTTATTTTTAAAGTATATCACATTTATTAAAAAATTTCTATGGATTTTTTGTTAATATTGTTAAAGGCCTATCCGAATGATGAATAGTTTTTGCCCTGCAGCCGGTCATAGGTTATGAGTTTCATATTTCTTAAAAACTTATCTATCCTTTCGGTTACAGTAATACCAAGGCGAGCATTGTAAGCAGGAATAGTTCTGTAAAAGTCCAGCAGCATATTCATGTAGGGCGTGCGCTCAAACCCGGTCGCAAGTGATACAAAATTTAATAGGTTATAAGGTGAAATCTGATTGTCCTTTTTACTTGCAAACAACTCGATATCTATGTCACGGTTAGAGTAGATCAGAAACGGGGTGGAAAACATGCGTTGGCGCTCAGCTTGGTCCAGCCCGTCGCTTGTATCCACAAAGCCTGTCTGATTATAAGCTGCATGGTTAGTCCCAAGCGTCGGCAGATGGTCGCCATAAAACACCAGTATGGTCGGCCGGCTGCGCGAGTCAATATAGTTTACCAGCTTACCAAGCATCTGGTCAGCATAGTAGACGCCTTGGGTGTATGTTACAACCGCATCCAAGACCTCCGGGGCCAGCGCATCGCTTTTTACATCTACAATTACATCCGCGTCCGGGATTTTGTCATAGGGCTGGTGGTTTTGCATTGTTATTGTTGATAAAAATACAGGCGAGGTAGCCTCATCCATTAATTTTATAATTGCATCCAGCGTAGAATTGTCTGACACATAACCTCTGTTATAGGTTACCGGCACCAACTGCTCCACATCCTCCTGCCCGTAAAACTCATCAAACCCTAAAATGGGATATGCGCTCTCGCGCGAGTAAAACTTTTTATCGTAGGGGTGCAAAGCAATTGTTTGATAGCCAGCTGATTTATAGGTCGATACATAGGATTCAAACTCGTTTTTGACATATGACCATGGTATAGAGCCGGCGTTTAAATAATCTGTTGTAAGGCCGGTAAGTATCTCAAACTCCGGCCGTACTGTACCACCGCCCAGCGCCGTTGTATAAATACTGCCGCTGTAGCAATTATCCCGATTTAAAATCTCGTCATAATTTTCAAGTGGGTTTTGCGTAAAATGCAGGGTGTTAAGTTTACGTATATCACTAAAGCTTTCACTTAGTACTACTACAACGTCATAAAGTTCGCCTGTGGTAGGGGTATAGTCATACTCACTAAGTATTGCATCAATAGTCTCGTCCGAATACCCTTCCGGTTCCTCCAGCCGCATATTGACAAGATTTAAAGTAAAAGCACCCACAAACCCGTTTTCATAATAATTTGACGATTGAAGTGCGGTGTCTTCCGAGCGGATTTCAAAAAATTCAAGTATGTCCCTTGATATTGAGGCCGAGCCAAACAAAACGCCAATTACTATAACAATAACCGCAGCACACGGCAGGCGTATAGCCCACCAGACTGGTATTTCAGTATCACTTAAACCATACGCCGTCACCCACAGTGCAATGACCAGCACAGATATATAAAACCATTTTGGTAAATCCAAGGTCAGAAAAGAGAGCAGCTGCCCGGTATTTGAAGCCATAAAAATATCGCTTGGGAAAAACGGGTCACCATTAAGTGCTATTTTCATGTAGTTAATAAATGCCACAATAAGTGTTAAAACGCCCATTATCCCTGTTGCGATAACCGCCTTGCGGCAGATTAAAAGCAGAACACCAAGCAGCACAAACATAAATATTATTTCAAACAGATAGGACTTAGGGAATGTAACTATATATTCCAGCACTGAGCGTACCCGATTATATTGATATAGATTAAAATAATCCAATATAAACACGCAGAACAATGCAAAAAAGGGTAGACTTACCCAGCCGATTATCTTAACTGCAATATTTTTACGCCATTTCTGGATTGGCGTAACAGGCTCAGCGCCGTTTGTTGCTTTCATAACATCCTACACTTTCTCCCGCTTTTTCCCCCAGCTGCCGACTTTTGTTTTAAGCCGGTAAAAAACCGACTTTAACCGGTCGGCCCTGCCGCCTGTCATAAGCGTGAAAATAACTGGCAGCACTATCGGTATATTAAAGTAAAAGAATCTATAATCGTTCCCGCACAGCATAAGCATTGTACCGATATTATATATAAACATCGGCCCGGCAAGCAAAAACACTTTGAAGCCGTGGCGTGGAAAGCTGAAAAACGCGGCAAACAGCATTAGCAGCATCAACATGCCCACACACCACACAAAGTTTTTTATAGGCGGATATTTTGTAAGCTGTACAATCGGGCGGACTACTGTTGAAAGGGCGGCCTGAATCTTTCCAAACACCCCAAGCTCCTGGTTTACTGGCGAGTTCATTGTGAGTATCCAGGACGGCGGCCATTCCACATCTGCAAACGGGTTATACACCATGTCCAAAAGAGTTCCTACTGCCCGCATTGATACATATGGGTTCTTTTCAATGCACTCCGCCGTCATGGCTAAGAGCTCTGAAAGTGGTGTATCACCTACGACCTTTTCCTGATTGGAATAAAATTTAATCGAATTATAGCTGCCCTGGGTATAATTCTGCTGCCAGGTTTCCTCATCCGCAAGTTTACTCATCATAATAGCGGCATCTTCCGGCATCGTATCACGCGCATACATATAATTGTCACACAGTATTGTCATCGGCAAGCCTACCGATTCAGTATAGGTCTGCCCTTCAACCTGCTCGACACCTAAAAGGCTATAAATAGGGAATTTTATAGCTAAAAAAGTGACAACACATGCACAGCAGACTGTAAGTGTGCGCTTTAAAAGCTCACCCCGATAAAGTATAAGCAGTGCTATAAGAATTGGGAAAGATGCAAATATACCATTGTGCCGCATAAACGATACTGCGGTAAAGGACAGCGTGAAAAACACCACATTTTTAGGTTTTAACAGCCACTTGCCGTTGCTTAAAAATATGTCAATCAGATGAACTGTGAAAAACAGCATGGCGATGCCAAAGGCGGTATCCTTCCACAAATACTGCATAATACTTAAAGTTGAAGGATTTAGCACAATATAAAGCATGCTGGACCTGTATGCCCATTTGGGAAAGCCCAGTCCCTTAAGCTCAGCACCTAAATAAGCAATCCCCGCCGCCATAACCAAATTCTGAAACAGCAGTACAAACTGATATTTTCTAAACACAAATGCAAGCGCAGATATAAACAAAGTATGCAGCGCAGGATGCCAGTCGTTAATCTCAAAGGTGGTTGCCTGCTCCCACTGATAGTTAGTGTCCGGGCTTGTGATACCTGGATACTTTAAAAACCAAAATACCAAAAGCACCGCAGCCGCAAGCAGAAAATACCTTAAAAAGTCCCGCCAGCTAAAACCATTTGCCTTTCTAAGCTTAAAGCCAAAATGTTTAAACTTTACAGTACCCAGCATTAAAAGCGCCATAACCGCTATAAATACTATTAGCGTTATTACAAAAAACGGCAGCGCACCAGCATCAACTATCAAAAAGAATATACAAGTAGTAATATAAATTGAAAATATTAAAAGTAGTATAATATACATAGGCCGCCGTTGTTTAGGTATGGCAGTGCCTACAGATTTAAATGCATTTTTTAGCCAGTTCACCTTGAAAATACCCCATCACTATTTTTTTAGTACGCCTTGCCCCAATACAGAAGTTTATCTGCTTTTTTACCGCAGCAGACACATTTATCATCAATAGGTTCCGCGCCAAAGGGCTCACAGCGGGATGATACTTCGCACTCGTCCTTAAGCTTTTGCTCACAGGCGACATCGCCGCACCACATCGCGCGGATAAAGCCCGGCTTATTTGCCGCAATATCCTTAAGCTCTGCAAAATTATGTGCGTCATATGTCATTTCCTGCTGACGTTTTAGGGCCGTATTATACATGTTTGCCGCAATATCGTCCAGCGTTTTTGATATTGTCTGCTCAATAGTATCAAGTGATGCGGTTATTTTTTCACCAGTGTCCCTGCGTACAAGTACGCAGCTGTTGTTTTGGATATCGCGCGGGCCCAGCTCCAGCCTTAAAGGTATGCCCAGCATTTCCTGCTGTGCAAACTTCCAGCCGGGGCTGTTATCACTGTCGTCCAGCTTTGCCCTTACAGATTTTTTCAACCGGTCACAGAGCTCTCTTGCCGCCTCCAGCACGCCCGGCTTATGAACTGCGATAGGGATTATCTGAACCTGGACAGGTGCAATCAGCGGCGGCAGTTTAAGCCCGCTGTCATCACCGTGGGTCATTATCACAGCGCCGATTATGCGGGTGGAAACACCCCAAGACGTCTGAAATGGGTAGCGCAGCTGGTTGTCTTTATCAGTAAAAGTAATGTCAAAAGCGCGTGCAAACCCGTCTCCAAAGAAGTGGGAGGTCCCGCTCTGCAGCGCCTTGCCATCATGCATAAGCGCTTCAATTGTATATGTTGCAACAGCGCCTGCAAACTTCTCTTTATCAGTCTTTTTACCCTTTATAACAGGGATACAAAGCGCCTCGTTTGCAAGCTTGGCATAGATATTAAGCATTTGCAGCGTTTCATCCATTGCCTCTTTTTCAGTCGCGTGCATAGTATGCCCTTCCTGCCAGAAAAACTCACGGGTGCGCAAAAACGGGCGGGTGGTCTTTTCCCAGCGCAGTACTGAGCACCATTGATTATAAAGTTTTGGCAGGTCACGGTAGGAGTGTATTATGTCCTTGTAATGGTCGCAAAAAAGTACCTCTGAGGTAGGTCTTATACACATACGCTCTGCCAGCTTTTCATCACCGCCGTGGGTGACCCATGCGACCTCTGGAGAAAAGCCCTCAACATGTTCCTTTTCGCGGTTTAAAAGGCTTTCGGGTATAAGCAGCGGCATGCATACGTTTTCATGCCCGCTCTTTTTAAACTCATTATCTAAATAACTTTTTATATTCTCCCAAATGGCGCAGCCGTACGGGCGCAGAATCATAAAGCCTTTAACGCCGGAATAGGCCGCAAGGTCAGCTTTTAGTACTATATCAGTATACCATTTGGCAAAGTCCTTATCCATTGCTGTAATTTCACTGACAAGTTTATTGTTTTCCATTTCTCACATTCCTTAATTAAGTATAAGTATAATTATATATTGCCCTTTTAAAAAAATCAACCTTTTTAAAAACATTAAGCCGTGTTATAATTATTATAAGAAAGGAGTATGCCACATGAAAACAAAATCGTTTTTTGTCTGCCTTATTTTAATATTTATATGCCCTTTGATTGCAGGCTGCAAATCACAGCCACCGGCAGATACTACCGATGACAGCGGCCCAAACCCCGGTGATAACTCAACGGCGCTGCGTTCTCTTACTGTTGCAAAAGTTAATGACAGCTTATATTTTACAGACAATATAAATGGCCAGTATAATATCTATAAAATAAACCTGGCTGAAAAAAGTCTTGACAGTGCTCAAATAGTGCTTGACAATGCGCAGATAATTAAACAATACGACAATTATTTAACTGTAAAGGAAAACGACAAGCTTTGCTGTTATGAATTAAATAGCTTTAATAAAATTACAGAAATTGAGTATACCCCGGCGGCTGAAATTATAAATGATACACTTAGCTATATAAATTTTAGCGACAATGCATTAAACTTTATAAATCTAACTACTTTGGAGAAAACCACTATATCGGACTTTGATGCAGACACTTTGGTTTTGACAGATTCTAACCTTTATGTAACAGCCAGCTTAGATGAAAAAACACTTGTTTATCCGATAACAGATACCAAGCTGGGCCAGACGATAGAATCTGACGAATACAGTTATTTATTTACTGTAAGCAGTAATTACATTTACTATTTTACAGGCACAGCAAATGACTATCAGCTGGTGCGCAAAAACCTTGAGACATCAGAAACTGAAGTTTTATTTGATGAGATAGCAGTTCCGCGGGGTATACAAACTGCGTGTAATATTGTTTATGCTGAGCTTACAACCAAAGACAGCCTTACCCATATTTACAGCTTTAATACGGCTCAACCAGATTCTCAATTTGAGCAGATTGTAACCGACAATGTTAAATTTGGGACCTTACAGGCGTATGATTTAGGGGGCATACCGGCAATAAGCTATGCCTGTGAAAGCCGCGGCGCAAAGGTATACTATGAAGGTAGTAATATTGAACTTACTGATGCTGACCAGACTTTTGGAAGCGAAGGTGTTTATGCTGACAAAAAAGCAATAGCTTTTAGCGGCAGTGAAATATCAGTACTGGACCTTGAAACAGCGCAAGTAAACATAATTAAATAAAAAACCAGCGCTTAAACTAAGTTTAAGCGCTGATTTTAACCCAGCCTATTAAGCGTGTCAGTAATATCTGCGTTTATGCAGATAGCCTGTTTTTCAATCTCAATAGGCGCATCCGCGTCATAAAGGTTAAGGCAGGCATATACCGCATTTTTGTTTTGGCTTGTCATCTGCCAGAACGGATATTTTATAATAACCGGCGTATTAAGCCCTACTCCCAGTTCTATAAAAAGTATATGCTGGTTTTTATGCCGGCGTATAAAGTCCTCATAACGGCTTGCAGCGGCATACCAGCCCTCATCCTGCACAAACAGATTGTCTGAGCGCAGATTCATTGTCATGGGCGCACCGCAGACTGGGCAGTACGGAATCAAGTCATCCGGAACCTGCATATTCTTTTGCCGCTCAAGCATTTCTAATACTTGCTTTTTATTATCATAAGTCTTGTCATGGCAGGCTTTGGAACACTGCCACAGGCCATAATCGCCCTGGGTGTAAAACAGCCGCTTTTTATCAAAACCCGCTAGCTGAAACTGATGGTCCACATTAGTTGTGAGTACAAAATAGTCCTTGCCCTTTAAAATTTCCAACAGCTTTGAATAGGTATTTTTTTCGGGCAGGCAGTAACGGTTTATATATATGTGCCTGCTCCACCATGCCCAGTACTCAGCCAGTGTGTCAAAATTAAAAAACCCGCCGGTATACATATCTGTTATTTTATATTTTGTTTTAAAATCAGAAAAGTACTTGTCAAACCGCTCCCCGTCATAAGTAAGCCCGGCCGAGGTTGAAAGCCCTGCTCCGGCGCCTATCACAATGGCGTCTGCCGTGTTGATTTCATTTTTAAGCCTTAATATATTATCCGAGTAAGTCCCGGTATAGCTTGTAGTCAATATCCTTGAAAACATTAAATATCACCTCAATTTTACTGCTGTTCAGGTATTCCTTTACAGTACTAACAGCTATTTTTGCTGCCATGTCGCTGGGAAAGCAAAATTCTCCGGTCGAGATACAGCAAAACGCTATACTTTTAAGAGAGTTGTGCAAGGCAAGGTCAAGACAGCTACGATAGCATAAGGCAAGCATACTCTTATCCTTTTCAGTCGGCTTGCCACTTACAATAGGGCCTACGGTATGCAAAACAAACTTACATGGCAAATTAAAAGCGGGTGTGATTTTGGCACTGCCGCAGGGCAGATTATTTTGCTGCTTACTTATAAGCTTCATGCAAGCGTAGCGCAGCTGTGCCCCCGCGTAGGTGTGAATTGCATTGTCAATACAGCCGTGGCAGGGCACAAAGCAGCCAAGCATACTGCTGTTGGCCGCATTTACAATAGCATCGCATTTAAGGGTTGTAATATCACCCTGCCAGAGATAAATGCCCTTTTCAACCGGCGTTAAATCCCTATAGTCAGTTATCCCCTTATTTTTAATCTCCTGCTTAAGATACGCATCCTGCACCTCTAAAAACTGCTGGCTTAAGGGCTTTGGCATTCGTATATTAAAAAGGGAGCGCAACAGCTGTTTTTGCTGCTTTTCACTTTCAGGGATTTGTAATTTATATTCCGGATTTTCTAAAAGCAGCTGTTTTATTAAAAACATTCTTCTCTCTGCCTGAGTCATACTATCACCTCTTTAAAGCTTTATCGGGGCTGCCATTTTGGCAGCCCCGGCTGATTTTTATCCGAAAAAGTAACCTGCTGTCATATCAAGATAGTTTTGGCCGCTATACTGCGGGTACTGCCGCCCGACTTCTGCTTTAAAGCTCTCAGCATCAGCACTATTTGCCGCTATTGCCTTTAGATTTTTAAGATACTCTATTTTAGTCTCGGCATCCTTTAAATCCTCTGGTGTATAGTGAGAGGTAAGTATTAAGTCATACCCCTTTGCAATATAGCTCTTAAGCTCACTTATAATGCTGTCGGCATGGCTTTGGCCCACTACTATGGAATGGCAGTCATGCCCCATCATATGGGTATAAACAGCGTTAATTTCAGGAATTTCAATGTCAAACGCCTCCGCAGTCTGCTTAATTACAAACTCAATGCCGCCAATTGTAATTTTACCCTCACCGATAATATTTGTCACCTTGTGAATCGCACTATCAAAACTCTCGCCAAATGCAGCTGTAAAGTTGTCAATCAGTGCTTTGCCGCCGCCGTTTTGTGAATACTCAACTGCATTTTTAGTGGAGTACTTTAAAACGTCCGGCATAAAAGTGCCGCCGGCGCCATGGTAGGCAATAAGCATGCCGCAAACTTGTGTGTCTTTTAAATATTCTTTTAGCTCATCGTTATTGTCAAAAAAGCAGGGTGATTCTATAATAACCGCTTTGCCGTCTTTTTGGACAATAAATACCTCATCGCTTATTAAGTCATTTGTCTTATAAGCATGCAGCTTTATTGTACCAAAATCATAAATGTTCATTTCGCCTTTTTCAAGCTTAACAGTTTTAAATGTGTTCTTATTCATAATAAATTTTCCTCCCGGTTTGAATTGGAGCGGTAAAAACGGCCGTTTCAATCAGCTCTTGGTTATATTATACTCACCGCTTTTTAACTCGTAAAGTACGCACTTTATTGTGGCGTAGTTACCTTTATGTAACTAATGCATGGTTACTTTTCAGAAACTAATAAGTAATATCAGGCATTTTAGCCGATTTATATGTCCAAAATATTTTTTTAATTTTTACTATTGACTCTAAATCGGCAGTATAGTATCATAAGAATATAAACGTAAATTTGATACTATTGTGAGGGAATGCCATGAATGAAAACATAACTAAACTGCCGGCCTGCCCAGTTGAAACCACATTAATGTTAATCGGTGATAAATGGAAAGTGCTAATACTGCGCGACCTTATGCCTGGCACCAAACGGTTTGGCGAGCTTAAGAAATCCATCGGCTCGGTATCGCAAAAGGTTTTGACAGCGCAGCTTAGGGACATGGAAAAAAGCGGGCTTATTAGCCGCAAAGTTTATGCCGAGGTACCTCCCAGGGTTGAATACTCACTAACCCCGCTTGGGCAGAGCTTAAAGCCTATACTTGACCAAATGGTAAAGTGGGGAGAAAACTATAAATCCCAAAATGAAAATTAGAAAAATTACTTGACTTATCTAATATCAATGTGCTAAAATGTGACACATAACAGCGATGAGCGGAAATAAGTAACGTTTTGCAAAAGCCCTAAAGAGAGCAGCCGGCTGGTGAGAGGCGCAAAGGGCAGGCAAGGCGCCAATACCTTCCGTTAGCTGCGCACCAAACGGATAATTCTTAGTAGGCTGCGCCGGTTCCCCCGTTACAGGGCAAGGCTGTATGGTACATATGTACCCGTCAGTCTAAGGCCGCGCATGCGGTAAATAGAGGTGGTACCACGATAAATTCGTCCTCCGTTATCCTTTCGGATAGCGGAGGTTTTTTGTTAGTACCGCAAAAAAAGGAGAGTTTACAATGGCAATAAAGATTACACTATTGATTGTATTTTTTGCTGTAATGGTAGCGGTGGGCCTGCTCTGCCGTTCACGCGCGGCAAGCGTTAATGATTTTGTGCTGGGCGGGCGCAATGTAGGGCCGTGGCTTACAGCATTTGCGTATGGCACGTCCTATTTTTCAGCTGTTGTATTTGTGGGCTACGCCGGCCAGTTTGGGTGGAAATACGGCATTGCTTCCACCTGGATAGGCCTTGGAAACGCGCTTATTGGCTCGCTGCTGGCCTGGGTTGTGCTTGGGCGCAGGACCAGGGTTATGACACATCATTTAAAGAGCACAACAATGCCGCAGTTTTTTGGCTCGCGTTTTGAGAGTAACCCGCTTAAAATATTTTCTGCTATTATTGTTTTTGTATTTTTAATACCATACACCGCGTCACTTTATAACGGGCTTAGCCGGCTATTTGAAATGGCTTTTAACATTGATTACAGCATATGCGTTATTTTAATGGCGGTGCTGACTGCTGTGTATGTCATTGCCGGCGGGTACGTTGCTACTGCTGTAAACGACTTTATACAGGGCATAATTATGCTTGTAGGAATTGTAGCGGTAATCGCCGCTGTACTAAGCGGGCAAGGCGGGTTTATGGCTGCTTTAAGTGGGCTTGCTAATATACCGGCCGAAACACCCGGCGCATACGCCTCATTTTTCGGGCCGGACCCGTTAGGGCTCTTTGGGGTAGTTATTTTAACCTCGCTTGGTACATGGGGACTGCCGCAGATGGTACATAAATTCTATGCCATTAAAAATGAGCATAGCATAAAAGCAGGCACGGTTATATCGGCTGTATTTGCAGTAATAGTTTCCGGCGGCTGCTATTTCCTTGGCGGTTTTGGCAGGCTGTTTTCAGACCAGATTGACATTGCCGCCGGCGGCTACGACTCAATTATTCCGACTATGCTCTCAACCCTTAGCGACCTTTTGATTGGGATTGTTATAGTTTTAGTGTTGTCGGCATCTATGTCAACACTCAGCTCGCTTGTGCTGACCTCGTCATCAACACTCACCCTTGACCTTATCAAAGGCAGCATTGTTAAAAAGCTAAGTGAAAAAAAGCAACTGCTTATAATGCGCCTGCTTATAGTTGTGTTTATTGCAATATCTGTTATTATTGCAATTATACAGCACAGTTCAAATATAACATTTATTGCGCAGCTGATGGGGATATCCTGGGGCGCACTCGCCGGTGCATTTTTGGCACCGTTTTTATACGGCCTGTATTGGAAGCGTACTACAAAAGCATCGATTTGGGTTTGCTTTATATTCGGCAGCGGGATTATGGTTTTAAACTTATTAGCCCCTGGCATATTTCCAACGCTTTTACAGTCACCAATAAACTGCGGCGCCTTTGCAATGCTTATGGGCCTAATATTAGTGCCGCTGGTGAGCATTATTACACCTAAGCCCAACAAGGAGCATACTAAAGCAATTTTTGCCTGTTATGAACAGAAAGGTGAAATCCCGCTTAAATACGCCATTGACGAGTCGGCAATTGAAAAGGATAAAGGAATATAAACAAAAAAGCTGCAAAATTATTTGCAGCTTTTTATTAATACGGTTCTACCGTTATCATTCTAAGAGTATTTCCCACTATATAATCATTATAGCTTATATATCTGCCAGACTTTGCATATCCATTTGCAATTTTTAAAAATCTAAATACATATTCTTGTGAATTTTTATAACAGCTTATTTTATTAAAAGCATATACTGCAACAGAATGTTCAGCTTTTTGTGTAGAGGATGTCTTTTTATAATACTGCCCAGATAGAATAAAAGGTTGTCCAAATTCCTCTATTCTATCAGTTATAGTAGGCCAGGATGGATTTACTATAAGCTGAGATTTTGCATTGTTATAGCCATAGTTCTTAAACGCATTTTTAATAAAGCTTGTTATATTTGCAAATGGAAAGTTACTATCCCCAAATACATTAAAATAATCATAATGATAACATACCGTAAATAATCTGGACATAAAAGTATAGTAAGCAGCATCATTTGGACTTTCATTATTAGGAAAAGCGCCGCAACAAATAGTTCTGTGATATAACATACAATTTGCAGCAGCTGTAACTAAACAGTGATTTGGATTTGACACAGGAACTCCAGCAACTTTGACCAAGTTATATTCCGAGCCACTAAGCATTGAATTATGTACTATCTTACTTTCTAATGTTGCATAGCCGGAAGCAATAGCATTTGTGCCACCTTGTGAACTTACATAACTCCAAGGATCTAACAGGGAATCATAGCATCCATCTGATCCTGTTCCCATAAGAGAATTTTGGCTTTGTTTTATTTTTTTTATATTTTTGCTTTTACCACTCATTAAATTTTTATTTTCTTGTTTATTTGCTTTTTTAACAGTACCTTTAATTTGTTTCTTTTCAATCTCTAATCCATTTTCATCATAAAACTTACCTTTAAATTTAATATAATTTTCAAACGGTGTATAATATACATTCTCTTTTTTATCAATCGAATTTAGATAATAATCAGAAAATCCATTATCAGAATACTCTGGAATTAAAACATTTTCAGAACTAGCAGAAACTAATATATATCCAACCCCTTTATTTTCTTTCAAATAATCAAAACAAAAGTAAGTTATAGTTCCGTCTTTATCTGTTAACGGAGTTACTTTACAATTATCCCAATCAGATACATTTGTAAGATTGTAAAACATTTCATCGGCTAATTGTCTTGCTTCACCCATTAAAATATTTTCTTCATTAGCAAATGTTAAACCAGTTGATGATAAGAGTATTACAATTGTTGTTATCCAATAGATTATTTTGTTTAATATTCTTTTGTTTTTCATTTTTACAAATAATAATATTTATGATATTATAAATATAAGGAGGGATATTATGAAAAAATGTATCTTAGCTTTTATGCTTATTTTATCTTTAGTTCTATGTGGTTGCAGGTCAAATTTAGCTTCAGACGATAATAATGACCCGTCTTATGCTGGTTCAGGAGGGTTCAGGCCTTATACATGCGCAGTTTTTAATGACACGCTTTTTTATACCCGCGAAACGCTTAAAAGTGACCATAGCGAATATGACATAATGTGTATTGATTTAAATGCAAATAGTCTAGATGAGGCTGAGCTTTTTGTAAAAAACGCACGACTGCGCTTTTTACGTCATAACCTGTTATTTGTTTATTCAACCGAAAGCAGCCAAACATTGTATTACGATTTAAGCGCCGCAGAGCAGGGCCCAAAAATACTTGGCAGTGGGCTATGCTTTGCGGATGCAAATGAAAAAAATATATACTACCAGGGCTCATCGCTTGACAATTTAAACTGGATAGATATTGAAACGGGTAAGGCAGGCACCGTAATCCTTGAAGACCCTGCTAATACCCAACTGTTTTTTTCTGACGGGCGGATATTTATATTTGATATAACAAACAAAGCTATTTACCCGCTGGACGAAAATAAAGAAATCGGCAGTGCAATTGTTGAAAATTTAGGCATTGAGGATGAATATGCAAGCTACATGCCCTTTGCTGCAAGCGGACAAAAAATCATTTACTGCTTTAATTACAGCGGCAGTGACAAGCACAGCGCCGATATAATGGTAAAGGACCTTACAGACGGTAGTGTAACGACGCTCATTTCAGACGATATATATGTATACAGCATAGAAAGCGTTGACGATTTTGCATATATAAAATATATAAAAGACAATGTATATTACCTTGCAAAATACCAGTTTTCAGCAAGTGCACTTGAAACCGTGCAGTTTAGCAGTTTTGATTTTTCACATCAATACCTATTTAAACTAAAAAGCGGGCACGCAGTAAGCTATTATCCATTATCGGTTACAGGCGGAAACGGCGCAGTGTTTGAAATTAACGGAGATATAATAAAAACCGAAGATTACAGTGAGATACCACAGAAAATTGATTACTGGGGGGATCTGTATATAACTGATAAATATGCAGTATCAGCGAGCGATTTTCAGATTGTGGTATTTAATGTAGATGATAAAAGCATAAAAAATATTATAACATAAAAAGCCGGAAAGCTAAGCTTTCCGGCTTTTAGTTTAAAAATCTATATTGCCTATTATCAATTCAGTTTTTAAGTTATTTATCTCCGTATAAATCTGCTCAGAAAGGTTTTGAAAGTAAGGAGACAGCAATATCCCACCCTCAACAATTCCGTAATCATTAACAACGCCAAGCTGCGCAGTGTCAGCAATAAGTTTTCCCAGCATATCTGTCATAAGTGTACTTGCCCCGTCCAGCACCGCATAAAGTGCATTGTCCGGCGCGTAATCGTAAAGCTCAAAGCCGGTACTTATCACAAACTTTTCGCATTCCACTGCTGCATCAGCCGCGCCGATGTTATCATCTGCACAGCAGTAGACAACATCACAGCCCTCGCTTTCAAACAGGCGCTTTGCCTCGTCATAAGCGCTGTTGTTTTGGGTATATGCTGTTATTATCTGCATTTGAGGGCGGACATGTGCTACCCCTTTACAAAATCCTTCATGCCATTTTTCATAGTACTGCTCGGTCACCACCCCGACCTTATCGGTAGTAGATTTAAGCGCGGCAGCTGCCCCCGCCAGAAAACCGCCCTGCGCGCCGTCAAAGTACATGCCGAGACAGTTTTCCGGCACGCTGGCAGTATCGCTTTGTACAACCGTTAAAAACTTGGTCTCTGGTGTGCTGCCCGCTGTTGAAAGTAAAGATTCCAGGGCATCATAGCAAAAGTTTACCACTATGTCATTCTGTGCAGCAAGGGTGGTAAGCTGTGTTTGACTGGTGTAGTACTCATAAACAATTTCAGCACTGCCCTCCATTACCTTAACCGCGTTTAATATGCTTTCATAATAATTCTCATGGCTTTGGCCATAGCTGTCCAGCAAGACCAGCACTTGTGGTTTTGGCTGTGGCTCTTGCTCTTTTGAGCAAGCGGTTAAGGACAGTGTTATAATAAACGCGGCTGCGGCCGCAATAATCCGCCTCATAGCCCTAAGCATATCCGGTCAAGCTCATTCAGCTCGTCGGATGTGAACTCAGTTTTATCAAGGCAGCCAATGTTGTTAAGTATCTGCTCTGGGCGAGAAGCACCAACCAGCACACTTGTTACCATACCGTCTCTTAACACCCAGCTTAGTGCCAGCTGTGCAAGGCTTTGCCCGCGGTTTTTGGCAAAATCGTTAAGCTGGTTTATTTTATTTAATGTTTCGGGTGTTAGGCTCTTTTCGGTTAAAAACCTGCCGTCTTTTTTTATCCGGCTGTCACCTGGTATGCCTTTGAGATACCTGTCACTAAGCAGTCCTTGAGCCAGAGGGCTAAACGCAATTATGCCCAGCCCGTTTTCATAACACCACTGCTTTAACCCGTCCGCCTCGATTTTTCTGTCAAACATTGAATAGCGAACCTGGTTAATTATAAACGGGCACTTAAGCTCATTTAATATTTTTGCCGCTTTTGCAGTCGTTTTACAGTCATAGTTGGAGATGCCCGCATACAGCGCCTTGCCGCTCTGCACAGCACTTGCAAGCGCACCCATACTCTCATAAAGGTCTGTGCCCGGGTCCATGCGGTGATGATAAAAAATATCAACATAGTCAAGGCCCAGCCGCATAAGGCTCTCGTCCAGGCTGCTTAAAATATACTTTCGGCTGCCAAAATCACCGTAAGGGCCTTCCCACATATAATATCCGGCCTTAGTTGATACCACTATCTGATTGCGATAGCTTTTCATGTGTGTGTTCAAAATTTTACCAAAATTTATTTCCGCTGCGCCTGATGGAGGGCCGTAATTATTAGCCAGGTCAAAATGTGTTATGCCGTTATCAAAAGCGGTAAAGCACATTTTTTTCATCACTTCAAAGTCGCTGTCATCACCAAAGTTATGCCATAATCCAAGCGATACCCGGGGCAGCTTAAGCCCGCTTTTGCCGCAGCGCGCATACTGCATGCGTTCGTATCTTGACGAATTGGCTGTATACTGCATTTTAATCCTTCCTTTCATGCTCTAAACAAAAAATATAAAACTCCGCTGTAACCGAAAGCTTATTTATTTTACTTAACTTTTTCTTGTCGCGGGGTGAGCTTCTGTAATAGTATGGCGTCATCATAAACAAATTTAATATATCATCCTGCTGCGATAAATCCATTTTATAGCTAAGGCACTGTTTACTACAAACATTAAAACCCTTAAGGCCAGGCTTTGGCAGAGGGTTTAAATACGCGTTTTGGTACACCGCCTGCTTTAGCTCATAAAGGTGATTTGGCCCGGGCAGGACCATAAATACTCTGCCGTCCGGCTTTAAAATGCGCTTAAGCTCCATATCCTTTACAGGAGCAAATACACTTATAACCACATCCATACCGGCGCTTTCAAGCGGCAGCATGGAACAGCTTGCAACTGCCGCATGCATTTCAGGCACGCGGCGCTTTGCCGCACAGACAGCGTACTTTGATATATCAATCCCTATAAGCTCTGCACCAGGGATAGCTTTAAATGCCGATAAATAATACCCGTCCGCACAGCCAAGGTCCAGCACTTTTAAACTTGAATTTGTAATCTGCTGCACCTGTTTTAAAAGAAACTCCTGCAGCGGGGCATAATACCCTTTATCCAAAAAAGCACTGCGGGCATTTAGCATGGTTTTATCATCACCATGTATGCCCTTATTGCCGTGAATATACAAATTTACATATCCTTTACGTGAGATATCAAAGGCATGTCCATTTTTACAGTAAAGTGCGCCGCCGCTTTTTTCCATTAACAGCCCGCATACGGGGCAGCAAAAAACATTCATTTAACCACCAAAAAACAAATGCTCTATTAGTATTTTAAGACCAATAGCGCATAATATTATTCCACCAAATATGCGCGCCCTGTTTTTTAAAAGGGAGGTGCAGCGCTTTCCTATAAAAACTCCTGCAAGGCAGATAATAAATGTTATTATGCCTATCATACAGCTTGCAAGCAATATGTTAACATTTATAAGTGCAAAGCTTATACCCAGTGCCATAGCATCAATACTTGTTGCTATACCCTGCAGTAGCACTACGCGAGGAGTTATATTGTTTTCACGGTTGTCACATGCGTCCCCTCTCCTTGCATCTTTTATAGCCTCAAATATCATGCTGCCGCCTATTAATGCAAGAAGTATAAATGCTATCCAGTGATCTAAAAACGATATTGTACCGCTTAAAAATCTGCCCGCAAAAAAGCCTATCACCGGCATAAGTGCCTGAAATAAACCAAATGTAAATGCGGTGCCTACCGCGTACTTCCGATTAAAATTATTATAGCACATGCCATCGGTAATACTTACTGCAAATGCATCCATTGCAAGTCCGACACTAATAAAAAACAGAGTGATTACCTGCTCCATAGTTTATCCCTCTCACTAATAACGATGTATAGCCTTTGGGCTATACATCGTATTATATTACTTAATTAATCTGTTGTCAATTCTGTGTTCTATCGTTTTCCATCCCTGGCGGCAAAAAGCTGGCTTGGGGCAGCTGGGTTATTGACTGTTCACGCTGGCCGGTATCGTCTCTAAAGCAAAGATACCAGTCCATACAAAAACCGCCCAGCTTTTCGTTGTTTGTTATGCTGTTGTTTGCCGATTCCATACTGTGGGGAGGCTCTATCATTATATATGCCCCCGGCACCCAGTTGGCAGGTATCTGCACATTCTGCGTGTCATTGGTTTTTAGTGCCAGCAGCACCCTTAAAATCTCCTGCGTATTTATGCCTATATTTAATGGATATGTCATGTAAGCGCGCAATATTCCGGACGGGTCAATAATAAAAACCGTTTTATCAGCTGCGCGGCTGCTTTCGTCGTATGGGTTAAGCCCATACATTTCAGATATTTTTCCGTCCGGGTCACTGGCAAGGCGGTAGCCAAGCGCCTTACCCTCTTTGTCAAAACTACTCATCCCTTTTAAATACGCAATATGTGTTGATATAGTATCGGGTGATATTGCTACCATCCTGGCATTATTAAGTTCCAGCTGCGGAAGTATCTCATTAAATGCTAAAAGCTCGGTACTGGTTACAGGCTGAAAGTCGCCGGTATACGCAAATAATATAACCCAGCTGCCCAGATAGTCATCCGGCAAATTTAAATTACCCTGTGTTGTGCGCGCTTTAAATGCGGGCGCCGGATTACCAAGCCGGGGGCGTGATATTCTTTCGTCCATAGCTTATAACTCCTTGCATGGTTTTAATACTATATTGTATGAAAGAATATTTAAATGCGCAACACTTGCAAAAAACCACTTGTTTTAGGGCAGCTTAAAGGTTATAATGTATTAAAAATGAAAGGTATGTATTATAAAGTTGTTGCACAGAATTTTTAGGTATAAGCGAATATTTATTCTGGTTTTAATACCCGTTGCAATTGCGCTTACTGCTGCAGCCTCATTATCGGTCGGCTTTGCTGAGTGGTATGCCTTAAACGTATATCCAATACTTTCCGGCGGGGTAGGATATCTGGTTTCCCTTGCCCCCTTTTCAGTAAGTGAGATACTAATTGTGCTTGCGGTTTTGGGCATTATTGCGTACATAATCCGGGTGGCAGTGCGGCTGGTTAAAAACAAAAGCAGGTGGAAAAACACCCTCTGGCGTGGGTTTTTAAATTTTGCAGCTGCAGCTTCCATCCTCTATTTCGGGTTTGTACTGTCAATGGGTATTAACTACTACCGCCGGCCGGTCACCTATTACCTGGGGCTGGAGATAAAAGAGAGCAGTGCGCAGGATTTATATAATGTTTGTGAGATTCTGGTGCGGGACTGTGCGCTTTACCGCTCACGCCTGAGTGAGACTGATGAGGGTATTGCAAAGCTGAGTGACAACAGCTGGTACGAGACCTCAAAAAGTGCGCGGGATGCGTACTACAGTCTAGCTGAACAGTATCCGGTACTAAAGGCGGTAAATATACGAAATAAGCCGCTTTTAAGCTCCCGCCTTTTTTCTTATCTGCTTACTACCGGCGTATTTATGCCATACACGTTTGAGAGCAATATTAACATTGACGCGCCGGCCTTTACAGTTCCTGCCACAATGTGCCATGAGCTTACCCATTTTCGCGGGTTTATGCGCGAGCAGGAGGCCAATTTTTTAGGCTATCTTGCATGCATGCATAGCGATAGGGACGACTTTAGGTATTCCGGCTCGCTGATGGCGTTTGGATATGCGTTTAACCAGCTTTATGATGCTGATATAGAGCTTGCGGCGAAAATTGCAGCGTTATGCCCCCAGCAGATGCTGGATGATATTAATTATGAAGACGAGTACTGGTCCCGCTTTCGCCATACTGTAGCGGCTGATATCTCCGGCGAGATTTATGACGATTACCTGGTATCTCAAAACCAACCATCCGGCCTTCAAAGCTACGGTGAGATGGTTGATTTGCTAATTGCATACTATAATCAGATAAGTGAAGCATAATTTTATTAGTTACCTTCCTCTCTAATTTAACGCAACAATTTTTAATGTGTACTACATTATATAATAGATAATAGTTAGAAAGGCGGGGTTTAATGAAAACTAAAATTTTTATGTTTATAATCATATCAACCCTACTTTTGTCAGGGTGCCACAACAACGATGCAAACAATAATTATTATTCAGATATCTATTTTAATTCATCAAAGTCTGACTGTGATATACTAAAAATAGCGACAGATGCAAAAGCCCTTAATGATGCTGAACTTTTTAAAGAAAACATGCGCATAGAGGGTTATCAAGGCGGGTATCTGCTGATAGCAGAGGGTAGGGACTACCTCCATTTAGCTGACACGACAACTGCCGAGCCGGTTATGACAATTGAATACACCACTAGCTATGATGTATACGGCAGTTATTTTTATTACCTGCCAAACGACTCCAGGGGAGTGCATTGCTTAAATCTTATAACAGGTGATGATGAAAAGCTGCTTGAATCAAGCTATAGCAATATATATCTGGATGAAACCGGCGCAGTATGGCTTATAGACAGCTACAACAGGATTTATAAATATAGCGGCAGTGGCCAGGTGTCAGACGCTGTGGCAGGCAATGCAGAAGACATGTTTGCTGTAAGAAGCGGCCAGCTTTACTACTCCTCACGCCGCGAAACAGGTGAATATGATATAATAAATATTGATATTGCAAGCGGACAAAGTGAAACAATCTATCAGTTTTCCGAATCCTTTTATGGTATGTCTGTGCTAAATGACAATGTAAATATCTGCGGCTGCAATAAATTGCCGGACGGCTCAAGCGTGAACGTAATGCTGGAAATACTGCCGGACAAAACGGTAACCGAAAAAACCTTTGGCGGCATGTCATATATCAGCACCTGGGAAAATGCCATAAGCTTTAAAAATGAAAACAAAGTCACTATTGTAAAAGATGACGGCAAAATTTTTAATCTTAACTGGCCTGGGCCTTATTCCCCCTCAACATATTATTTCCTGATAGTTTACGACAATTATGCCACACTCTTTTTAGAAAACAGCCAGCTTGATATTTTAAATTTTACAGACGGCTCTGTAACAACAATTAAATAATATCAAAAAACCGGCAGGGCAAAATGCCCTGCCGGTTTGTTATTTTAAGTCTTTAGGTGTGTATGCGCCGTTTGCCTTTCGCTGGCGCACACATTCACTTAGCAGATACTCAATCTGCCCATTTAGCGACCTAAAGTCAGCTTCTGCCCAGGCTGAAAGCTCGTCATACAGTTTTTTCGATATTCTAAGCGGTATCTGTTTTTTTGGCTTTGTCTCCATTTTAATACAGGCTTCCTGAATTTACTACCGGCTGCGCGTCATGGTTGCCGCACAGTACTACCAGAAGGTTTGACACCATTGCCGCCTTGCGCTCTTCATCCAGCACTATTGTATTTTTTTCGCTTAATCGCTCAAGCGCCATTTCCACCATGCCTACGGCACCGTCTACAATCATTTTTCTTGCGTCCACTATTGCTGATGCCTGCTGGCGCTGAAGCATTACCGCCGCAATCTCAGGCGCATAGGCAAGATAGGTAATGCGTGCCTCAATAATTTCAAGGCCAGCGCCCATTACTTTCTGCTGTATCTCATCACGGATGCGTGCAGCAACGATTTCGCTGGAGCCGCGCAGGCTGCCCTCGTCTGCCACACCATCGCCGGTGGTGTCAACATTAGGCGCTATATCATACGGATAAATACGCACAATATTTCTAAGCGCGCTGTCACACTGCAGAGAAAGATACTCTTTATAGTTATCGACGTTAAATACTGCCTTTGCAGTATCCACTACCCGCCACATGACCGCAATGCCAATCTCAACAGGGTTACCTAAACAGTCGTTAATTTTCTGGCGGTTGTTGTTAAGGGTCATGATTTTAAGCGATATTTTTTTGCTTGCAAGCTCTACGCTCTGTGCCGCTGCTGCCTGCGCTGATATGGACAGCAGTGCCTTGCCGCCGTCTACATCCCCGCTCTGGTTAAGCCGGGTTTTGGCGGCGGGATTTACGCTGCTGCAAAACGGGTTTATAAAATAAAAGCCCTCTGATTTTAATGTGCCGATGTATTTGCCAAAAAGGGTAAGTACAAGCGCCTCCTGCGGCTTTAAAATCCTTAAACCCGCAAAAGGCAGCCAGCCAACAAGTACCCATACTGAGCAGACAACCACACCGGTAACCCCCCAAAATGTCACCTTCTGCTCTAAAAAAATCAAACTGCAGACTAGCCCCGCAATCGCTGCAAAATAGGCTACAAGGCTTATAAGCAATATTGCCATGCCATTTTTCTTATTCTCTAATACTTTTTCCTGCATATATATTCCCTCCAAATATATTATATTAATATGATATCACAATGATATAAAACTGTCAATATAAAAATTTCTGTAAATAGTATATTTAGGCGGCACAAATTGTATATTAGTATAGAGGTGATTATATTGAAGTTTAAGTGGAAGACGTTTATTGTATGTCTTATAATACCTCTGGCGGTCGGGGGGCTTTCAGCTGTCATTACTCAAAACAGTATGCAAGTATTTGATACATTAACCAAGCCACCGCTGTCTCCTCCGGGATGGCTATTCCCTGTAGCGTGGACAATATTATATATTTTAATGGGTATAGCAAGTTACTTGGTAATAAACTCTAATGCTGAAAGTAATGAAATAACAAAGGCGCTTAAGTTTTATTTTTTACAGCTTGCGGTAAACTTTTTTTGGCCGATATTTTTCTTTAAGTTTAACCTGTACCTATTTTCTTTTTTATGGCTGGTGCTCTTATGGGTTTTAATAATCTGTACAATGGTTTCTTTTTATAAAATATCTAAGCCAGCTGGATATCTGCTTATTCCTTATCTGATATGGGTTACTTTTGCGGGCTATTTAAATTTATCTATTTATATTTTAAATAAATA
>ERZ826242.812-NODE-812-length-40824-cov-5.009738_pt1 | contig 40824 bp, 44 predicted proteins | sample MGYA00519871_ERZ826242 | MGnify/ENA primary metagenome ERZ826242 (study PRJEB31778, sample SAMEA3449226) | human gut metagenome | biome: human gut; feature: human-associated habitat; material: faeces | place: United Kingdom | collected 2010/2012 ...
CGAAGCGCCTGCTGATCGGCGACGACGAGCACGGCTGGGACGACAACGGCGTCTTTAACTTCGAGGGCGGCTGCTACGCTAAGGTCATCAACCTGGATAAGGACTCCGAGCCTGACATCTACAACGCCATCAAGCGCAACGCTCTGCTGGAGAATGTCACCCTGGATGCCGAGGGCCACATCGATTTCGCCGACAAGAGCGTTACCGAGAACACCCGTGTTTCCTACCCCATCAACCACATCAAGAACATCGTTCGCCCGATCTCTTCTGCACCTGCAGCCAAGAATGTCATCTTCCTGTCTGCTGATGCTTTCGGCGTTCTGCCCCCGGTCAGCATCCTGACCCCCGAGCAGACCCAGTACTACTTCCTGTCTGGCTTCACCGCCAAGCTGGCCGGCACCGAGCGCGGCATCACCGAGCCCACCCCGACCTTCTCCGCCTGCTTCGGTCAGGCCTTCCTGGAGCTGCATCCCACCAAGTACGCTGAGGAACTGGTCAAGAAGATGCAGAAGTCCGGCGCCAAGGCTTACCTGGTCAACACCGGCTGGAACGGCACCGGCAAGCGCATCTCCATCAAGGATACCCGCGGCATCATCGACGCCATCCTGTCCGGCGCCATCAAGACCGCGCCCACCAAGATGATCCCCCACTTCAACTTCGAGGTGCCCACCGCGCTGCCCGGCGTGGATCCCGCCATCCTCGATCCCCGCGACACCTATGCCGACGCCGCCCAGTGGGAGACCAAGGCCCAGGATCTGGCCAGCCGTTTTGTGAAGAACTTCGCCAAGTATGAGACCAACGAGGCCGGTAAGGCTCTGGTCAAGGCCGGCCCCGAGGTATAAGCTGCGCCACCGGCACGAAGAGCGATACTGAACAAAAATACCGGAAGCTGTCGGCTTTCGGTATTTTTTATAGCAAAACATTGACATAATGGCGGGTATATGGTACTTTTGAGTAGAAAATACGGCCAAAAGGGGGAGCAAAAAACATGCTGGAAGTGAAGCTTTTGATCTCGGACCTGGACTATGACGGTGTGGTGGATCTGGTGGTGCCTGCGGTGTCCCAAAAGCTCGGCGCCAAGGGTGGACTGGTGGGCCGGATCGCCGGAAAAAAGGAGAAGCTGCTGGCTGCGGCCCACAGGTTCCTGGCCAAAAAGGATCAGGATCAGCGGGATCAGTTTGTGGCGGACATCGCCGCGAAGAAGCGCAGCCTCATCGTGGAGAAGGTCTCCGCCCTGGCAGAGAAAAAGGGCGTGACCGTCCAGATCTGCGATATCTCCGTCCGGAAGATCTGAAAAAAATTGAAAAAATACCGCCAAGGGTGAAACCTTTGGCGGTATTTCAGCGTCTATATACTAGGACTATTTTTTCAGCCGTTCTTCTTCAGCGCGTTGACGGCGGCGCGCAGGGCGTCCACGTTCTCCTGGGTGGTGGCCCAGCTTCCGCAGAAGCGAACGCCGGAGTGGGTGGCATTCACCCGCGTCCAGTACTCGTAGCCGAACTCCTTGCCCAGAATGGCCAGCTCGTCATCGGGAATGATGGGATACTGCTGGTTGGTGGGGGAGTCAAACAGCAGGGGATAGCCGTTGGACACGAAGATGTCCCGGATCTGGAAGGCCATGTCGATGGCGTTGCGGGCGATCCTGAAGTACAGATCGTCGGTGAACAGGGTGTCGAACTGGATGCCCAGCAGACGGCCCTTGGCCAGCATGCCGCCCCGCTGCTTCATCATGAAGCGGAAATCCTTTTTCAGCGCCGGGTTCATGATGACCACCGCCTCGCCGAACAGGGCGCCCACCTTGGTGCCACCGATGTAGAACACATCGCACAGACGGGCCAGCTCCGGCAGGGTGATGTCATTGGCCTCGCACACCAGGCCGTAGCCCAGGCGGGCGCCGTCGATGAACAGGGGCAGACCGTAGGCACGGCAGATGTCGTAAACGGCCGTCAGCTCGGCCTTGCTGTACAGCATGCCGGTTTCGGTGGGCTGGGAGATGTACACCATGCCGGGCTGGACGATATGCTCAGTGGATTCATCGTGCTTGTGCCATTCCACATAGTCGGCGATCTGCTGGGCGGTGATCTTGCCGTCGTCGGTGGGCAGGGTGATGACCTTGTGGCCGGTGGACTCGATGGCGCCGGTCTCGTGGCAGTTGATGTGGCCGCTGACGGCGGACAGCACGCCCTGCCAGGGCCGCAGGATCGAGGCGATGACCGTGGTGTTGGTCTGGGTGCCGCCCACCAGGAAGTGGACGTCGGCGTCCGGCGCCTGGCACGCGGCCTTGATCTTCTCCCGGGCGGCGGCGCAGATCTCATCCTCGCTGTAGCCGATGGTCTGCATCATATTGGTCTCGGCCAGCCGGGCCATGATCGCGCTGTGTGCGCCCTCCAGATAGTCACTGTTGAAATAGATCATGATGGATGCTCCTTTTTGAAAGTTGTCCTTTTCTCATTCTAGCTCATTCCCCGGATTAAGTAAAGGGAAATTTCCAATACGGCTTGCCAAACAGCACGAAATCTGATACAATAACGAAGATGACAAGGAGGCTTGTTTGATGAACAATTCTACACACGATAATTACGGATATCCCGAAGGCGGCAAGCGCGTCAGCGGCGGCCAGCGCAGCAGCGGCCAACGCAGCGAAGGGCAGCCCCGCCGCAGAAGAAAGAGAAAAAAGAGCCGGGCGCTCTATTACGTGATCCTGTTGGTGCTGCTGGGTATTCTGGTGTTCTCCGCCACGAAGATTATCAGCTACTTCAAGCAGCAGGCCGATGCGGCCGACGCCCAGAAGAATGCGCAGCAATTCATTACGCCGGGCACCTCGGATAACACCGGAGACGGCGATTCCACAGGCACAGACGGAGATAAGACCACGGAGACAAAGCAGCCCGAGACCATCGACGTTGACTTTGACAAGATGATCGCCAAGTATCCCGATGTAGTGGGCTACATCTATGCCGCCAACACCAATATCAACTACATGATCCAGCATGGAAACGGCAATGATTACTACCTGACCCACGACAGCGAAGGGAACAGCAACAACAACGGCAGCATTTTCGTGGAACAGCTCAACAGCGGCAGCTTCTCCGATGGCAATACCATCATCTACGGTCACAATATGAAAACCGGCATGATGTTTGCCGCCCTGCGCAATTATCACACGGACAAGGGCTATTACGAGGCACATCCCTACATGTATATCTATACGCCCAGCCAGGATTACCGTCTGGACCTGTACGCCGGCTTTGTCTGCGACCACGATGACGAGATCTATGCAACCTCTCTGACCCAGTCGCAGCTGGAGGCCATGGCGGCCAAGTCCGACTTCAAGTCTACCATCGGCACGCCTACCGGCCGGACGGTGACGCTGTCCACCTGCTCTTATGAGTATAACGACGCCCGCTATGTGGTCATCGGCTCTCTGGTCCCCATTGATTGATGAAGTAAATACGGATAACAGGAAAGGCCTGCCGCATTTGCGGCAGGTCTTTCCTGTTGTTGGGGGTATGAGAGGATGCCATAGAGATATGATAAGCGTCAGGCGTAACGCTCTTCGCAGAGGGGGCAGCCCTGCCGCCGGTGCAGCGTCGTATAGATCTGCCGGGCGGGCGTCTGGCCGGCGGTGGGCCGTATGGCCCGGGACATGCGCCGCAGACGCTCCGGTGTGGCCAGCAGGGACATGGCGAGATCTGCCAGGGCCTTGGGCGTATCGGCAGTCACGGCGGCACCGCGGCTCAGGAAGAAGTCCAGATTATGGCCCTCGCAGCCTGCCACGGTGTCCATCAGCACCATGGGAAGGCCGCAGGCGGCGGCCTCGGTGGTGCTCAGTCCGCCGGGCTTTGTGAGAAACAGGTCGGCGCTGTGCATCAGCTGGGGCACATTGTCCACCATGCCCAGGATGCGGATGTCGGGCTGTTCGCCGAGCTGTTTCTGCAGCTTGGCGTACAGCTCCTCGTTTGCGCCGCAGACCACGGTGAGGATCTGATCATAGGAGAGGCGGAGGGATAGCTCCTCTGTCAGCTCACGGATGGGGCCGCAGCCGATGCTGCCGCACATCATGAGAAGATGCTGATGCTTCGCCGGAATATCCAGCGACGCCTTGGCTTCGGCCTTGCCGGTGTCCTGATAGAATGCCGCCCTGACCGGCAGGCCGCTGGGGATTATCTTCTCCTGAGGGATACCTCTGGCGGCGAATTCGTTGATCAGGGACGCCTCCGGGATGAAATAGCAGTCCACATTGGAGTCCTCCACGCTGGGACTGCAGGTATAGTCCGTGGCCACAAAGCTGGTGGTGATGGCCATAGGGTGCCGCTCCAGCATGGCGGTGACCGCCAGGGCGGGGAAAACGTGGACGCAGATGATGTTGTCGTACTGTCCGTCACAGATGAACTGATACAGCCGCTCCGCCCCGGAGGTCAGATAGCGGTGCACCGAGGTGCCCTCCCGGAACACGGAGGGCCGGTTCTCCACGTTGCGGTACCCCGCCTGATAGAGCTTGGGGGCGTGACGGTAGATGCGGGAGTGCCAGTCGCTGATGAAGCGGGAGGCGCGGCGGGAGATGAATTGCAGCGCGTCCACGATCTCGCAGCGCTCACCGTGGGCCGCGTACTCCGCCTGTATGGCCTTGGCGCAGGAGTTATGCCCCTCGCCCGTATTGCAGCTCAGTATCAGCGTGCCCATGTGTGACCTTCCTTTCTTGTTTCCGTTGCTGTAAAGCAAGCAGCCTTTGCAGGCGTGGACGGTTGTAGCGTTGGATGATGATGAAGGGCAGATTGCCCAGCAGAATATACACGGCGGTCACGACAGCGCCGCCTACTCCCGGCCAGATGGCCAGACAGGCAAGCCCCGTCACCGACAGCAGCACATGGATCAGCTCCGCCACACAGGTCTCCTGGATCATGCGGGGCAGGTCGGCAAAGGTCTCCGCCGTCAGCTTCTTGGCGGGCATCAGGGCGGGGAGAAGGCGGCTCATGTCCGGCACCTTGCTCTGCCATTCCTTGACGCGCAGCGCCCGGAACAGCTTCTGCTCGCCGGGCCGGGCGCGGTAGGGGAAGGCATCGCCGCAGAACCAACTCTTCGGCAGGATGCGGCCCAGCAGAAAGCCGGCGACCCCGGTGGCCGCCAGATAGAGGGCGCAGCGCAGAAACGGCATGGCGAGATACTCCTTTCCCTGATTCTCTTCCATAGTGTTCCACTTTTTCTGTTATTCTAAAACACAAATTACAACTGAGCGTCAAGCCAGCCTCAACTTCTGTTGACATTTGCGGGAAAAAGAGGAGCGCCCCGGCCTTTTTCTAAAGGCCGGGGCGTTTCCGTATGAAATTATGCCAGGGGCAGCGTTACCGTGAAGCGGCAGCCCGCTTCCGGCAGATTCTCCACGGCGACGGTGCCGCCGCTGAACGAGACGATCTGCCGCACCAGCGCAAGGCCCAGGCCGTTGCCGCTGACCTCGCGGGAGTTGTCCACCTGATAGAACTTGTGGAAGATCCGCTCCTGCTCCTGCGGCGGGACGCCGGGGCCGTTGTCGTCGATGGTGAACACGGCGCAGTCCCCGCTCTGACGCAGGCGCAGGGCGATCATGCCGCCCTGGGGATCGAATTTGATGGCGTTGTCGATGAGGTTGCTCCATACATGGCTCAGCAGGCTTTCGTAGCCGCTGTACTGGATCTTGTCCAGCTCCACGTCAAAGTCGATGTCCTTGGCTGTCCACTTCTGCTCCAGCGCCACGATGGCCTGGCGGATCTGCTCATCCAGCCGGAAGCCGGTGCGCTGGGGCTTAATGGTCTGGTTGTTGATCTTGGACAGCAGCAGAATGTTGCCCGTCAGGGCCGACAGCCGGTGGGTGTTGTACAGGATCTTCTCAATGTAGATCTGCTGCTCCTCGGTGGACTGCTGGTGATCCTGCAGGAGGGAGGCGTACCCCTCGATGGCGTTGATGGGGGTCTTGAACTCGTGGGAGACGCTGGAGATGAAGTCCGTCTGCAGCGTCTCCGTGGCGGCCAGCTCCTGCACCATCAGGTTGAAGTTGGCGTAGATGTCGTTGACATCCTTCAGCTTGCTGCTGCACTGGGCAGTGATCTGGAAGTTGCCGCCCGCCACCTCCTTCATGGCCGCGCCAAGGCGGGTGATGGGGTCGATGAAGGAGTGGGTGGTGTAGTTGGTGATGACACCGCCCACCACCACGCTGAACAGGATGGCCCAGACAAAGATGGGGATATCCAGCGTGACCCCCAGCCAGCGCCGCAGCAGCCAGCCTGCCAGCTCCGACAGCAGTACCACGGCGATAAACTCCGCCATGCAGATCAGAAAGAACTTGACCCGCAGTGAGACCTTCGGCGCGATGTCGTTTTTCACAGCTTCACCACCTTATAGCCCACACCCCGCATGGTGACGATCTTGAAGTCGGTGTTGTCCCGAAACCGCTCCCGCAGGCGGCCGATGTGGACGTCCACCGTGTGGGTGTCAGCCTCGGAGTAGCCCCAGATGTCGTCCATCAACTGCTGGCGGGTGAAGATGCGGCCGGGGAAGGAGACCATCTTATACAGCAGCATGAACTCCTTCTGGGGCAGGGTCATGGTCTCCTTGCCCGTGTGTACCGACAGGGAATCGCACTCCAGCACCGTGCTGCCGATGACCTGCCGCCGCTCGTTGGCCATCTGGGCCCGCCGCAGCAGCGCGCCTACCCGCAGCACCATCTCGTTGACGTTGACGGGCTTGACCATATAGTCGTCGCTGCCGGACAGAAAGCCCAGGCGCATGTCGTCAAAGGCGTCCTTGGCGGTGATCATCATCACCGGCGTGGTCATTCCCGCCTCGCGCAGGGCACGCACCAGCTCATAGCCGTCCATTTTCGGCATCATGATGTCGGAGATGATCAGGTCGAAATAGCTGGCCTCTACGGCGCTGAGGGCCTCTTCGCCGTTGGATACGCCGGTGACGGCATAGCCGTTCTTGGTCAGTACATGCTGAAAGAGCTGCCGCAGCTCACTGTCATCCTCGGCGATCAGTATCTTGAACATGGAAAGATCCTCCTGTGTGCCAGTTTACGCAGCTATTATAGCACAAAACCCGCCGCCGGGCATCAAATATTCCTCAATCCTGGTTCAATATTTGTTGAGGTTGGAGCGGGAATTGTGGACAATGGCGAACAACGCTTGTCCATAAGCACGGATACATGTATAATATAGACAATAACAGCTAAAAAACGGCAAGGGAGCTGATATTATGCGTGATGTGCCGTACTATGCCCATGTTCGGGAAAGTACTGATGGCAATAAGGAATATCAGACGGTTGCCCAGCACCTGACGGGCACGGCTGAGCTGTGCCGCAGCTTTGCAGCAGCCTTCGGGGCGGAAGCTGACGGTGAGCTAGCGGGACTGGCCCACGACATCGGTAAATGCACAGATGCTTTTCAAGATCGTCTGCTGAATGACGGCCCCATTGTTGACCACGCCACAGCGGGCGCAATGGCCTGCGCTATGCGGGGCAACCGCTATGCTTCGGCCTGCGTGGCGGGGCATCACGGCGGTCTGCCGGACTTCGGCAACATGCGGACAGCCCGGAAGGACGATGGTACATTCTATGGTCGCCTATTGAAAGGCCGTGACGAACAGTGTCTGGAGCGCTGCGGTGAAAGTGGCGTGACGTTACCTCCACCGACGGTCTCTGCGGCGCAGAAGTTGGATCCCCTGCAAGCGTCTTTCTGGACAAGGATGCTCTATTCCTGTCTGGTGGACGCCGACTTTCTGGATACGGAACAGTTCATGAACGGTGAGCGAGGGCGGGGCGGATACGATGATATCCCCACGCTGCTGGCACGGCTGCAAGCGTATATCGAGCCATGGCAGCAGCCCAAGGCAGAGCTGAACCGGCTGCGCTGTGAGATCCTGAACACCTGCCTGAATACAGGCAGTAAACCAAAAGGCATTTACACATTGACCGTCCCTACCGGCGGTGGAAAGACGGTGGCGTCGCTGGCCTTTGCGCTGCGCCATGCGGCGGAACACGGGATGCAGAGGGTGATCTACGTCATCCCGTATACCTCCATCATTGACCAGAACGCCCAGGTGTTCCGGGATATTCTGGGAAGCGGCAATGTACTGGAACACCATTCCGGCGTACAGTTCGACCTCTCCGACGGCGCACCGACGGAGGACGTCCGGAAGGCACTGGCCGCGGAGAATTGGGACATGCCGGTGGTGGTCATCACGGCGGTGCAGCTTTTTGAGTCCATGTATGCCGCCCGTTCCTCCCGGTGCCGCAAGCTGCATAATCTGGCCAACAGCATCGTGATCTTTGACGAGGCGCAGATGCTGCCGCTGCCGCATCTGCGGCCCTGTGTGGCGGCCATGGCTTCACTGGCAGAGCAATTTCACTCCACGGTGGTGCTCTGCACCGCAACGCAGCCGTCGCTGGACGACCTGCTGCATACCTATGCGCCAGACTGTCCCGTGACAGAACTCTGCCCGCAGACGGCGGCGCTGTATGACCGTTTCCGCCGCGTGACCTTCCGGCAGGCCGGAACGCTGACCGACGAGGCGCTGGCGGAGCAACTGAGCGAGCAGCGGCAAGTTCTTTGCATCGTCAACAGCCGCAAGGCGGCCCAAAGCCTATACGCGCTGCTGCCGTCGGAGGGCAGCTACCACCTGTCCCCCCTGATGGTCCCGGCCCAGCGCCAAGCGCTGCTTGGGGAGATCAGAGAACGACTGAGACGGGACGAACCGTGCCGGGTGGTATCCACCTCGCTGATTGAAGCGGGTGTTGATGTGGATTTTCCTGCCGTATACCGGGAACTGGCGGGGCTGGATTCCGTCATGCAGGCGGCGGGCCGCTGTAACCGTGAGGGAAAGCGTCCTGCAGACGAGAGCGTTGTCACGATCTTCGAGCGGACGGAGCTGCCGCCGCTGCTGCTTCAATCCGCCATCGGCGCGGCCAGAGAAGCGCTGGGAGAGAATCGTGACCCTGCCGCGCCTGAGACGATGGCACAGTACTTTCATAGTCTGCGCGATCTATCTGGTGACGCGCTGGACAAGCAGGGTGTTATCAAGGCATTTACGCAGGACATCGAGGGCTGCGAATTCCCGTTCCGGACGGTGGCGGAGAAGTTCCGTCTCATCGACCGGAATACATACACCGTCTACATTCCCTATGGCGAAGGTGCAGACTTACTCCGGCGCCTGCAAGACGGCGAGTGCTCCAAGGGGCTGTACCGTAAGCTGGGCCGCTATGCCGTCTCCGTATATGATAAGCACTTTCAGGCGCTGTACAATGCGGGAGCGTTGCTGACGGCGCGGGAGGTTCCCGCATTGGACAGCGATAGCGCGATTCTGACGGATCTGACGCTGTACAGCGAAACCATGGGCCTGTCTCTGGAGCCGGAGACAGGTAAGGCGGAGTTTATCTGATGTTCGTTCTATGATATTTACAAGTCAAGCAAAAAGAGGGGAGTGATCTTATGGCGATACGAGTGGAAGTGTGGGGTGATTATGCGCTATTCACACGACCGGAAATGAAAACGGAGCGCGTCAGCTATGACGTCATGACGCCGTCGGCGGCACGTGGGCTGTTGGAAAGCATTTACTGGCACCCCGGCATGAAATGGTGCATTGACCGCATCCATGTATGCAGTCCCATTCGCTTCACCAACATTCGCCGCAACGAGGTGAAGGACACCATCAGCGCCCGCAAAGTAAAAACTGTCATGGAAAAGGGACAAGGGGAACTGTATCTTGCCACACCGGAGAGCATCCAGCAGCGGGCAGCCATGGTGCTGCGGGACGTACATTATGTGATCGACGCCCACTTTGACTTGACGGAGAATGCGGCGCCCGGCGACAACGCCGGAAAGTTTCAGGATATCATCAAGCGCCGCCTGGAACGGGGCCAGTGTTACAGTATGCCCTATTTTGGCACGAGGGAATTCCCCGCCCATTTCCGCCGCTGCACGGAGCTGCCGCCCTGTCCGGATGAACTGAAGGGCGTCCGTGATCTGGGCTGGATGCTGCTGGATATGGACTACACCAATCCTCAGAACATCACGCCCCGGTTTTTCCGTGCAAGCCTGACGGATGGCGTAATGGTTGTTCCGCCATGGGACAGCGAGGAGGTGAGGGGATGATCCTGCAAGCGCTGACGCGGTATTACGAGGATCTGCTCCAGCGCGGCGAGATCGCCGCTCCCGGATGGAGCCCCGCAAAGATCAGCTTTGCCCTGTGTCTGGATAAAGACGGACAGGTGACACAGGTGATCCCCACAATGGAAGAGGTGACAATGGGGAAGAAAACCGTCCTGCGTCCGCAGTCAATGATCCTGCCGTCGGCGGTGAAGCGCACTGTTGGCATTGCATCCAACTTCCTGTGGGACAACTCCGCCTACCTGCTGGGTGTTGACCAGAAGGGGAAGCCGGAGCGCAGCCGGGACTGCTTCCGCGTCGCCGCAAGCCTGCATCACGCCGTATTGGATGGCGTGGATTCCCCCGCTGCCAGAGCGATACTGGCGTTCTTCGACACCTGGCAGCCGAAAAAAGCGATGGAGCACCCAGCCCTGTCCGGACAGTACGAGACGATCAGCGCGGGCGGAAATCTTCTGTTCCGGGTGGATGGCCGCTATGTTCACGAGGACGCTGTCATCCGCGAGGCGTGGCAGCGATATCGGGACGGCGCGGACGAGGACGCCGTGAGGATGCAGTGCCTTGTCACAGGCCGTGAGGATGAGATCCCCGCCACCCATCCCGCCATCAAAGGCGTGCGGGACGCCCAGTCCAGAGGTGCGGCGCTGGTGTCGTTCAATGCGCCGGCCTTTTGCTCCTATGGGCGGGAGCAGAACTACAACGCGCCGGTAGGCAAGTACGCAGCCTTTGCCTACACCGCCGCCCTGAACCATCTGCTGGCGGACAGAGACAACGTGCAGGTCATCGGCAATACCACCATTGTCTGCTGGGCGGAGGGTGCGGATCCTGTTTATCCCGATACATTTATGGCTTTCATGTCCGGCAATATGCCATCGACCATATCGAACAACGCCCTGCGTGCGGCCTTGAAAAATCTGGCAAAGGGGCTGCCCTGCGAGGAGTTGGGCGTCGATCCCAACCGTACCTTTTACATTCTGGGCCTGGCGCCTAACGCGGCCCGGCTCTCTGTCCGTTTCTTCCTGCGGGACAGCTTCGGCAGGCTGATGCGGAACGTCAACGACCACTATGAACGGCTGGAGATCGTGAAGCCCGCTTACGCAAAGCCCGGCGTGCTGTCCCTGTGGGCGCTGCTGCGGGAGACGGTGAATCTCAATGCCAAGGACAAGTCTCCCTCACCGGCCATGGCGGGCGCCACGGCGCGGGCCATTTTTTCCGGCGGACTGTACCCCGCGTCGCTGCTGGAGGCCATCATGCTCCGCATTCGTGCGGAGCGGGATATCACATGGGGCCGCGCGGCCATCATCAAGGCGTATTATCTGAAAAATCCATATACAGACTGTCCAGAGGAGGTTTTGACTGTGAGTCTCAATGAAGCCAGTACCAACATCCCTTACACGCTGGGCCGGTTGTTCTCTGTTTATGAAGCGGCGCAGCAGGCAGCAAATCCCGGCATCAACACGACCATCAAGGATAAATATTTCAACTCGGCAGCGGCTATGCCCGCCAGCATCTTCCCAGTGCTGAACAATCTCTATCAGAAGCATCTGCGGAAGCTGGAGATCGGACAGCGCGTCTATTTCGACAAACAGGTCAGCGCATTGAAGGGCGCGTTGGGCGAGAGCTATCCCACCCGGATGACCCTGGCCCAGCAGGGTGCTTTTGACCTTGGCTACTATCACCAGACACAGAAGCGGTATACGAAAAAGGAGGAGAATAAAAATGTCTGAGCCTATCAAGAACCGGTATGAATTTGTGGTGTTTTTCGATGTAGAGAACGGCAATCCCAACGGCGACCCCGACGCGGGCAACATGCCCCGTGTAGACCCGGAGACCGGCTATGGTCTGGTGACGGACGTCTGCCTGAAGCGAAAGATCCGCAACTATGTGGAGATGGCGAAGGAAGGGGAGGGGGGCTACCGCATCTACATCAAGGACGGCGTACCTCTGAATACCAGCGACAAGGAGGCCTGCGCCTATGTTGGCGTGGACGCGGACAAGCTGAAGGACGCTAAGAAGAAGGACGAGCATCTGGACGAAAAGCTGCGGGACTTCATGTGCCGGAATTTCTATGATATCCGTACCTTCGGCGCGGTGATGACCACCTTTTTCAAAGGTGCACTGAACTGCGGTCAGGTACGCGGGCCGGTACAGCTGGGCTTTGCCCGCAGCGTTGACCCGATCATGCCCCAGGAGGTCGCCATTACCCGCGTAGCCATTACCAGGGAAGCAGATGCAGAGAAGAAAAATACCGAAATGGGACGCAAGTACATCGTGCCCTACGGCCTGTATCGGGCGGAGGGTTACGTCTCCGCCAATCTGGCCCGCAAGACCACCGGCTTTTCTGAGGATGACCTGAACCTTCTGTGGACGGCGATCCTGAATATGTTCGAGAATGACCGCTCCGCCGCCCGCGGCAAGATGGCCGTGCGGGAGCTGATCGTGTTCAAGCACGACTCCGAGCTGGGCTGCGCCCCTGCCCATAAGCTGTTTGATCTGGTGAAGGCCGCGCACAAGGACGACGTCACCACCCCTAGAAGCTATGAGGACTACACCGTTACGGTGGACGAGGCGGCTCTGCCCGCCGGCGTTACCTGCACACGGCTAGGGTAATCTATCTGGAGGAAAGCTTTCTTCGGCTCTCCGGTTTACGCCATTTTGTCGCGCCCTATTTGGGCGCGAGGGTTAAATTTGGGATAAATAGTGAGATCATAGTTCCACTCCAGTCGTCCCCCGTAAGGGGCACGTGGATTAAAATAACGGCAAGGCGGCGGGAACGCGGGTACACTGCTGTCGCGCCCTGCAAGGGGCGTGTGGATTGAAACATAGCCTTGGCCCGGCCTATATTGGTAAGCAGTGTCGTGCTCCGAAAGGAGCACGTGGGTTGAAATCCGTCTGCGCCGGTGGTCACATCGGCCACCTTATTGTCGCGCCTTGCAAGGTGGGCGTGGGTTGAAATGCAAAGAAAAATACCGCCAGAATCAGGTCAATGGCTGTCGCACCCCATATGAGGCGCGTGGGTTGAAATGTGTTTAGGTTGCCGTTGTTGTTGACGTAGCAAAGTCGCGCCCCGCAAGGGGCGTGTGGGTTGAAATTCAAAGATATTTTCTACCTCACGGGATGCAAGCAGTCGCGCCCCGCAAGGGGCGCGTGGATTGAAATGTTCCGTTTACCACGCAGGAGTTTTTCTATGGCGGTGTCGCGCCCTCTTACAGGGTATATAGGAAAGGCCGCTGGCAAATGCCAGCGGCCTTTCTTCACGCGTCGAAGCTCGGGTTGATATAGTAGAGATTTTTCTGATCCATCCGCTCCCGGGCAAGCCGCAGGCCCTCACCGAAGCGCTGGAAATGCACGATCTCACGGGCCCGCAGGAACTTGATGACGTCGTTTACGTCCGGGTCGTCGCTGAGCCGCAGGATGTTGTCGTAGGTGACGCGGGCCTTCTGCTCGGCGGCCAGATCCTCCGTCAGGTCGGCGATCAGGTCACCCTTGACGGCCATGGAAGCGGCGTTCCACGGAAAGCCGGAGGCCGCCGTGGGGTAGACGCCCGCGGTGTGATCCACGAAATAGGCGTCGAAGCCGCCCTGCTTGATGTCCTCCTCGCTGAGATTCCGGGTCAGCTGATGCACAATGGTGCCGATTATCTCCAGATGTCCCAGTTCCTCAGTGCCGACTAGGGAAACGAAAAAGCCACAAAACGCGGAAAGCCTTATGCCGCAAGGCTTTCAAGGCGCGGAAACCGGCGAAAATACGAATGTGCGAAAGGCCGGGTGGCTCTGTTCCTTTGCTACGGACTACCGGCACCGTGGGGTAAGCAAGCACTACTGCATCGATGTGATGGCCGCACTTCCAGAGGGAGGTGCGGCAGAATGAAGGAGTACATTCAGCAGCTCCCACCGGACAAGCTGGTGCCGTTCCGGAACCATCCCTATCAGGTGCGGGAGGATGCCGCCCTGTCGGAACTGATGGAGAGCATCCGCACACACGGCGTATTATCGCCGCTGCTGGCGCGGCCAAAAGGGGAGAGCTACGAGTTGGTCAGCGGGCATCGGCGGCGTCTGGCAGCGCAGAAGCTGGGGCTAAAGACTGTTCCGGTGCTGGTGAGGGAGATGACCGATGATGAAGCGGTGATCCTGATGGTGGACAGCAACCTCCAGCGTGAAAATCTGCTGCCCAGCGAGAAAGCATTTGCCTACAAGATGAAGCTGGAGGCGATGAAGCATCAGGGAAAAGCAACTTCTGGACAAGTTGTCCAGAAGTTATCGGTTGAGAGAGTGGCTGATGAGGCGAACGAAAATTATAAAACCGTCCAGCGCTACATCCGTCTAACCAACCTCGTCCCGCCGCTGCTGCAAATGGTGGACGATGGCCGCATCGCCTTTTCACCTGCTGTGGAGCTGTCCTATCTCACCAAGGAAGAGCAGGCGGAACTGTGGGACTTGATCGGGCAGGAGGACGCCACGCCGTCGCTGTCACAGGCCATCCGCATGAAGCAGCTATCCCGTGAAGCCAAGCTGACGCCGGAGGTGCTGTACGCGATCCTCACCGAAGAAAAGCCAAACCAGAAGGAACAGGTGCGGATCAAAACGGAGTCTCTGCGAAAGTATTTCCCGCGCAATTACTCCGCCCAGCAGATGGAGCGGGAAATTCTCAAGCTGCTGGAGACCCGCTACCGGACGCGGAACAGGGGAGAGCGGTAATTTCGTACACTGGTGTTATACGGACAGGCCCTGTTAAAATAGCCGCAGGAGGTGTATCACATGAGTGAAAGATTACAGGGCCCCTTGCCGCAGACCATCTGCCGGAATGGAATCTACTATGAGCTGCGCGGTGAGCAATACTACCCGTGCTTGCTGATACCGCCGGAGCCGAATGCCAGCGAGGAAGAGCAGTTGCGATTCATCATCCAACAGATGGCGGAGGCGCAGGGCATTGACGAGGACTTAAAGGCGCGAGACCCTATGGCGTGGGTCGGCGCGATGAACAACATCAAAAACGCGGCTCTTGAGATCATGCGGGATATATCATGAGAAACTATCAGTATATGAGGGCACTTTGGGCGGAGTTCTGCCGCAGCAGCGCGTGTCAGGCACAGCATCATGACCAGCGATACCAGCGCTTGAGCAAACAGCTTCCGGATGCACAGCGTCGGCAGCTTCTGCATATTATGGACGCGGCAGACGCACACTGTGAAGCGGCGTCTTTCGAGGGTTTTGTGGCGGGCTTCTGCCTTGCTGCCGGGATTGCCAGAGAGACGATGCGTGACAGGTACTCCTATGAGGACGCCATCGAGGCGAAAGGACAGTTTCGCCGGTAAAATCAATACCACATCAGCAAACGGAGACAGGTCAAGTGGCCTGTCTCCGCTTTTTTTGTAGAGGAGCATAAAATGGACTATTTTTACAAATCAGAATCCGAGACCTATGCATTTTACCGCGTTCCAAAGCTGTTATTTACGCATATCTTCTACAAAGACTTGCCATGTGAAGCAAAGCTGCTTTACGGCATGTTGGTGGACAGAATGACGCTTTCCGACCGGAATTTCTGGAGAGATCGCGAGGGAAACACCTACATCTATTTCAGCATAGAGACGATTATGCGGAGTCTCAACTGCGCCCACGGCAAGGCGGAAAAGCTTCTGGCTTCGCTGGAGGATTATGGCCTGTTGGATCGCAGGCGGCAGGGCCTTGGAAAGCCTTCCCGATTATATCCGCAGCCATTTGCCCGTGAGATGTGATCCTGAATTTCGGTGTTCTGATACGCCGGTATTCAGTGTTGCCGTAGCGCCGGTTTTCGGCGTTCAATAAGACAGAGAGAATAAAACTGATTGGTTAAGAAACTGAATGCGATAGGAAAGGACGGAATGATTATGAAAGAGAATAAGATCAGAAACAGACAAGTCAACCTTCGGCTGACAGAGGCAGAATACAGGCGTTTGGATGACGCGGCACAGGCCAGCGGATTAGGGCGGTCAGCCTATCTTCGGATGGTACTGTACGCTTCGTGGCTCCGTGAGGGAGCCAAAAAAGAAAAATAGAAAAGGCGAGTTTTGCACGATCAGCCGCCATAAAGGCGCAGAAGCTTCCGCCGTATGGGGAACAGATTCTGTATTGCGAATGCGATACGGAATCTGTTTCCGCAAGCATAGCATTTTGACAGCAAAATACGCTTGTTAAGGGGACGGCCCCCTAATACCCCCGCTATCGCAATATCAATAATTTGCACCTAAACGGGAAAATCCCGTTCAGGTGCAAATTTCATGTATAGAAAGGTAAGGTTTATTTGACTTTATTCGCAGAAAGGTATATAATATATGCAGTAAAAACTGCGACAGGGCCAATCACCAGCCGCGCTATCCAACAGTCCTGTGCTTTCCGCGGGGCTGCTTTTTGCTATTTTGAGAGAGAGAAGGAGAATGTCCATGGAATATATGTCCATCACACAGGCAGCAGAGAAGTGGGGCATCACACAACGCCGTATTCAAGTCCTCTGCAAAGAAGAACGTATCCCCGGCGCGATCCGCATCGGCTATGTCTGGGCCATCCCCGCAGATGCCGAGAAACCCAAGGACGCAAGGGTGCGAAGCGGGAAGTATGTGAAAGCGACACAAGGAAAAAAAGGCGGTATAGCAAAAAGCGGAATACCTCCACTCGTTGTACAGCAAATCTGCGATTTAGCAAAGCAGCATGACGTTAAGAAAGTGTTTCTCTTTGGTTCGCGGGCAAGGGGAACATTTCAACGGACAAGTGACATTGACTTAGCGTTGCAGGGCGGAAATATTTCTCAATTTCGCGTAGATGTAGAGGAGGAAACCCATACGCTGCTGACCTTTGACGTAGTGAATTTAGAATCTGACTTATCCCCTGAACTGAAGAAAGCCATCAATGCAGAAGGAGTGTTGCTCTATGAAGAAGTTTGAAAACTACCGTAAGAATTTGGCTGTTCTGCGTCTCTCTAATCAACAGGATCGGACAAACGAATTTATTGTGAGTGGCATTATTGATAAATTTGCCATTCAATTCGAGCTCGCTTGGAAAGTTCTGAAGGAATTGCTGGCCTATGAAGGCGTAGAGGCAGCACGAACCGGCTCTCCGCGTGAAATCATTAAGCAGGCGTATCAGTATTACCCCTGCATTCAAGAAGATGTGTGGTTAGATATGCTGTCACAGCGCAATAATATGGCGCATATTTACGATGGCAATGCGGCAAACGCATTAGCACAGGAGATTATTGACCGTTTTATTCCGGCTTTTGATGAATTAGAACGTAGTATTTGCGCTAGATACAGTTCGATTTTGGAGACACTTTAAGGGAGAAAGCAGTATGGCTCTTGAAAATAAATTAGGCATCACCAGCTCCGCCGAGCTTGCCCGTGAGGAGGAGCGTATCAGCAAAAAGAAGGCAGTCGAGCTTTTTGAAAGCGGCACACTGGACAAGCTGGAGCCGGGGAAGTTTGCATCCCTGCAAGCGATCCACAAGGCGCTGTTTGAGGATATCTACAACTTTGCGGGCCAGATTCGCACGGTGAATCTGGCAAAGGGGAACTTTCGCTTTGCGCCGCTGATCTATCTGGAGGCGGCGCTGGCCAACATCGACAAGATGCCGCAGACCACCTATGACGAAATCATCGAGAAATATGTGGAGATGAATGTCGCCCATCCATTCCGCGAGGGCAATGGCCGCAGCACACGCATCTGGCTTGACCTGATGCTGAAAAGCGGCATCGGTCAGGTGGTGGACTGGAGCAAGGTGGACAAGGAGGACTACCTCCTTGCCATGGAGCGCAGCCCTATTAAGGACGTGGAGATTAAGGTGCTACTGAAGGATGCCCTTACCCGCGACGTGAACAGCCGCGAGGTCTTTATGAAGGGCATCGACCACAGCTATTATTACGAGGGATATACGACATTCAAGGCGGAAGAACTATAATGGATATAAAAAAGTAGTTTGAGCTGGTTTAGCAAATTAAGAGATTAACAGAAAAATTGATATAGATGAAGGGGGTTCCTGATATGTCGAGTGAACAATATCAACGGATGGTAAATAGCTTTGATAAGGAAATTGCCGACCTCGAAAAGAAAAAGGCGACAAAAGACAAAGAAGTGGCTACGCTCCAAGGCAAAATTAACACCTTGAAGAAAAGCATAAACAGTCATACTTCCACATCCACGCTTAACAGTAAAATGCGACAGATTGCTACTTACGAATCTGACCAAGCAAGAAAGGGTCAGGACAGTGCCGAACTCGGAAAGAAGATTGCCGAAAAACGCAAGAAACGGTCTGATGCTTATCTGAAGCTCCAGAAGGAGCAACAAAATGAGCAGCGGAAGCAGGATAAAGCCAATCGGGAGATTCAGGCATCCTATGAAACTCGGATAAAAGAACTCCAGCAGCAACTTTCAATGCCGGTAGTTACAAAAGCTACTCCCCCAATGGTAGCCGATGAGGAATACGACGTGTTCGTGTCCCACGCATACGAGGATAAAAAGTCATTTGTTGACGAGTTTGTAGAAGCATTACGAAATCAGGGACTCAAAGTATGGTACGATACTGACAAGCTCAAATGGGGCGACTCAATGCGTGAGAAGATTGACAGAGGACTGGCAAAATCAAGATATGGCGTCGTCATCCTCTCGCCTAACTATATTGCCGAACATAAATATTGGACAAAAGCAGAGTTGAATGGACTCTTTCAAGTTGAAACCGTCAATGGAAAAACCATTCTTCCGATATGGCATAACCTGACGAAAAAGCAAGTCGTTGAGTACAGCCCAATCATAGCAGACCGCAAAGCTATGACAACGGCTTCGATGACTCCCGAAGAAATAGCTGCCGAGCTGAAAGAACTATTTGTGCCCAACAAAACGGAGAAAGAAGAGAATGGATAAACTTAAAATGCAAACAGCGAATAAGACTGATGAAAATTTTAGAAAGCTGGCGGCGATATTCCCTAATGCCGTGACGGAAACAATTACTGGATACGATGCAAACGGCAAGGCCATTGTAGATCGAGCGATTGACAAGGATGTGTTGATGCAGGAAATCTCCTGCACCGTCGTGGACGGCAATGAGGAGCGCTATCAGTTCACTTGGCCCGATAAGAAGAAATCTGTTCTTCTTGCCAATGCCCCGATCAACAAGACGCTACGCCCTGTTCGTGATGATGAAACAGATCCCACCGGTGCAGACAGTGAAGGAAAGCCTTATTGCAGCAGCGGCAGCGTGAACTTTGATACTACCGAAAACCTCTACATTGAGGGCGATAACCTTGAAGTGCTTAAGCTCTTGCAGGAAACCTACCTCGGCAAAATCAAGATGATTTACATAGACCCGCCATACAACACGGGAAATGACTTTGTGTATGAAGATGATTTTGCTCAGAGCGCGGATGAATACCTTGCCAACAGTGGACAATTCGATGAGGATGGCAATCGTATGGTACAAAACACCGAAAGCAACGGTCGTTTTCATACGGACTGGCTTAATATGATTTACCCACGTCTGAAACTGGCGAAGGACTTATTGACAGAAGATGGTGTCATTTTTATTAGTATTGATGATAATGAACAAGGGAACTTGCGAAAAATATGCAATCAAGTATTTGGTGAACAAAATTTTATTGCGCAGTTAATATGGGAAAAGAAATTTGCACCTCAGAACGATGATAAGTATATCACAGCAGTACATGACTACATTTTAACTTATGCAAAGCACAAGGAATCTTGGTCTCCTAAATTACAAGAACGGACAGAAGAAGCGCTTCAAAAGTTTAAGAATCCAGATAACGACCATCGCGGTGCATGGACAAGTGGAGATTTGACTTCTAAGACAAAAGCAAAAGGGCATTCTTATGCTATTGTATCACCTTCGGGAAAAGAATTTTATCCTCCAGCGGGAAGACAATGGGCACCGGCATACGATACATATTTGAAGCTGCGTGACGATAATCGTCTTTGGTTTGGGGAAAATGGGGAAAATGTCCCCAGGCAAAAACAATTCTTAAGTGAAATTCAATCAGGTGTTGTGCCTACATCATTGTTGTTTCATTCTGAGTGCGGACATAATCAAGAGGCAAAGAAAGAACTTATTTCGCTTTTGACTGGAATAGGCTCTTCATTCGAAACGCCAAAGCCTATCCGTTTAATAAGAAAAATACTGAATTTGGTGAAATTAGAAAGCGACGATATTATCCTTGACTTTTTCTCCGGCTCCGCCACAACTGCCCACGCCGTTATGCAACTAAATGCCGAGGATGGCGGACATCGCAAATTCATCATGGTTCAGCTTCCCGAAGCAACTGACGAAAAGAGCGAGGCCTACAAAGCTGGATACAAGAACATCTGCGAAATCGGCAAGGAACGTATTCGCAGAGCTGGAAAGAAGATTCAAGAAGAAAGACTTGAAGCAATCGCATTTTCAAAACACGAGTGGAATCAAACCTGCTTTTATGTGGAACACAAAGAAGAATGTGATCGACTGGGGCATCTTCCAGATGAATACTTCGTAAAGGAGCATCCGTCTATTGATACCGGCTTCCGTGTTCTGAAATGCGATACCTCCAATATGAAAGAGGTCTACTACAATCCTGCGGAGTATGAAGCCAGTCTGTTCTCCAGTCTTGAAGATAACATCAAAGAGGACAGAACGCCGGAAGACCTGCTGTTCCAGGTGATGCTGGATTTGGGTGTGCTGCTCTCCAGCAAAATAGCGAAAACTACCATTGCCGACAAGAAGGTGTTCAATGTGGAGGACAACTATCTGATTGCCTGCTTTGACAGCGATGTGACCGAGGAGACCATCAAAGCCATTGCCAAGCAGAAGCCCTACTATTTCGTAATGCGTGACAGCTCTATGGCAAATGACAGCGTAGCGACCAACTTCGATCAGATTTTTGCCACCTATAGCCCAGATACCGTAAGGAAGGTGCTATGATTGAAACAGATAACAGAAATAACACGGCGGGACATATTCACCTTATTTAAGTATGGCGAGGACATAACAGATCCTTTTGTGAACACTCATATTACATATGTATACTGCGGAAGAATGTCCGAAATTGACTTTCTCAAAAGAACTTATGATCTCCAAAGGCTGCCGAGTTACGATAATCGCTTTGAGAATGCAGAGGGCGATATCTGGCAACATACGATAAACAACAATGATTATGAGCATGGTTGGGTGTTCGAGGACGAACGGTTTGGACTGCTAAATGGGGAGGATGAAATTCTCCTAAACTTTCTGTGTTCAGTCTTTCACCCTGCGGTCAGATATGAGAGTGGCTATTGGAAAGAATTTCTTGATGAAATAAATGGGCTTCTTCAGAACGACGGATATGAACTTTATCCCGTGAGCAAGATTTCTGGGCGTGATATATATGGTTGGCGCAAGTACGACCCGGAAGCAAGCGCTTTGTTTATTCCGTTTTCCATGCGACACGAAAAGGATATTAAGTCACGCCGCCTTACGCAGAGTATCAACCGTAAGGCACGAAGGCAAATCTATGCATTATTAGAAAAACACACGGTTATGTTTCATGAGACCGATGAAAAAGGATGGAGTTATGACATATCTACAAGCGAGTGTGTATTCAGAGATATTGCTCAATTTTACACTCCAAAGTGCTATGATGCTAGTGGTAATTATGTGAAAGCTGACGATATGAAGCAGTTCATATCTAGGACAGCTCCATTTTGTGTGTTCGATGCCATTGAGTTTTATGAAAAATATAATGCCGATAACGGTTTCGCTACGCAGGTAAACGTTCTATTCAAACTCAATAGCTTACCGTACAAGTTGGAGAACGGACGTATTGAAAGTGGACTTAATATAGCAATCAAAAAAAAAGATATTTCAGCTATTCCAGAAAGAGGCTTGAAGGATCTTCTTATTTTATCTGAGAACTACTACAATAGTGGTAATAAGCAAATCGCTGTTGAGAAATTATGGGACGCTTTTGAACGGCTAAAAACTTACTATTCTCCGGATCTCAATAAAGCTGCATCAGCGAATAAAATCATTGATGATATGAGTGGTTTTGATCCTAATTACCAAGCTTTATATAAAGCTGAGTTCAAAGCTTTAACGGATATAGGGAACAGTTTCAGAATCCGTCATCATGAAACTACCAAGATTGATATAGCAGATAATCGGCAATACGACTATTTTTATAGACGTTGCCTGGCTTTAATTTCTATCGCTATCCTATACCTAGAGGGGCAAGCTCATGAAGTTTAATTTCAAAATACAACAATACCAAACTGATGCGGTTGATGCCGTTGTGCGTGTCTTTCAGGGGCAGGGCTTCCACGACAAGATCGGCTATATTCGTGACATGGGGACGCAGAGAACAGACAGCTCGACTTTTGCCCATTTTGCCCAAGATTTGCAGATGTCGTTTATCCCTGTGGATGAACAGTTTACTTTGTGGGATTTAGATGGTGCTGACGATACTGGCTACAAGAATGAAGCCGTCCAGCTTTCCGACGAGCAGCTTCTGCACAATATTCAGACCTTGCAGAGTCAGAACAACATCAAGCGCTCTACTTCCCTTGTCAAAGACTTGGGACGTTGCAGTCTTGATATCGAGATGGAAACCGGCACTGGCAAAACTTATGTCTATATCAAGACAATGTTCGAGCTGAACAAGAAATATGGCTGGAGCAAGTTCATTGTGGTCGTTCCCTCCATTGCGATCCGTGAGGGCGTGAAAAAGTCCTTTGAAATCACCGCAGATCACTTTATGGAGCATTACGGAAAGAAAGCCCGTTTCTTCATCTATAACAGCTCCAACCTGAATCAGCTTGACAACTTTTCAAGCAGCCCCGGCATCAATGTGATGATTATCAACACGCAGGCTTTTGCCTCCTCGCTGAAAAAGGATGGCAAGAGCAAAGAAGCCCGTATCATTTACTCCAAGCGTGACGAGTTTGGCTCCCGCCGCCCAATTGATGTTATTAAGGCAAACAGGCCAATCATTATTTTGGACGAGCCGCAGAAAATGGGCGGCGATGTGACGCAGAAAGCACTGAAAAACTTTAATCCGTTGTTTTCCCTCAATTACTCGGCTACCCACGCCAAGCAGCATAACCTTGTCTATGTGCTGGATGCGCTGGACGCTTTCAACAAGCGGCTGGTCAAGAAAATCGAGGTCAAGGGATTGAGGTCAAGAACCTCCGTGGTACAGATAGCTACCTCTATCTCGAGCAGATCGTGCTTTCTAGCAAGAAACCGCCGATGGCAAAAATCGAGCTTGAGATCAGTTATGACAAATCGCCCAGCCGAAAAATCCGTACTCTCGGTGTTGGTAAAAGCCTCTATTCCGTTTCACAGAAAATGGAGCAGTACAAAGGCTACACCATTTCCGAAATCGACCCGTTGCGTGGCACCGTGACCTTTACCAACGGCGAGATTATCAAAGCCGGTGATGTGGTGGGCGATGTGTCCGAAAAGGATATGCGTCGCATTCAGATTCGTGAAACCATCCTCTCCCACTTCGAGAAAGAAGAAAAGCTCTTTAATATGGGCATCAAGTGTCTGTCCCTGTTCTTCATCGACGAGGTGGCAAAATACCGCCAGTACGATGAAAACGGAGACGAGGCGCTTGGTGAATACGGTGTGATGTTTGAGCAAGAGTATCTGGCCATTCTGAACGAGTACATCACGATGTTTGACACACCGTATCAGAAATATCTGAAATCCACTTGCAGTGATGTGAGCCGGGTACATAAGGGTTATTTCAGCATTGACAAGAAAACCGGGCACAGCGTGGACAGTCAGCTCAAGCGTGGCAGCGAGTTTTCCGACGATATTTCCGCCTATGACTTGATTCTAAAGAGCAAGGAACGGTTGCTGTCCTTTGATGAACCAACACGGTTTATCTTCTCCCACTCCGCACTGCGTGAGGGCTGGGATAACCCGAATGTGTTCCAAATCTGTACACTGAAGCACTCCGACAGCAACACGACAAAGCGTCAGGAAGTCGGTCGTGGCTTGCGCCTTTGCGTCAACCAGGATGGCAACCGTATGGATGTGCAGAGCTGCGGCAACAGCGTTCACGAGATCAACACGCTTACGGTGGTTGCCAGCGAAAGCTACAAGACCTTTGTTGCAGATTTACAGTCGGATATTAAGAGCGTGCTTTATGACAGACCCACAGTGGCTACAAGCGAATACTTCAAAGGAAAATTTGTCAAGGTGGACGATATACCGACGCTTATCGACGATGAAAGAGCCAATGCTATTGAGTTCTACCTCATTCAGAACGGCTATGTTGATATGAAGCGCAAGGTTACGGATAAGTACCGCCAGGATGTTAAGTACGGAATCGTTGCGGAGCTGCCGGAGGAACTCAAACCGATGGCAGACGGTATCCACACGCTCATTCAGGCAGTCTATGACGATAGTATCCTCAAAGATATGTTTTCCGATGGTCATGAAACCAAGGTCAAGGAAAATCCTCTCAACGAGAACTTTGCCAAACGGGAGTTTCAGGCATTGTGGCGTGAAATCAACCACAAGTACGCCTATACCGTCGATTTTGACAGCGCCGAGCTGATTCGCAACGCCATTGCTCATATTGACGAAAAACTCTTTGTTTCCGAGTTGCAATACACAACCACTATCGGGCGGCAGAAAACAGAGATGAACGAGTATGAGATCGAGCGTGGAGCATCCTTCACTGGCGAAAAGACCCGGACACAAACGCTCAAGCACGCTGAAACCAAGCAGATCAAGTATGACCTTATCGGAAAAATCGCAGAGGGTACCGTTCTGACACGGCGCACGGCTTCTGCTATCCTGCAAGGCATCCGTGCAGACAAGCTCTATATGTTCAAGAACAACCCGGAAGAATTCATTACGAAAGTCATCCGGCTCATCAACGAACAGAAAGCCACAATGATTGTAGAGCACATCTCTTACGACACCATTGAGGGCGAATATGACAGCTCCATCTTCACGGCTGAAAAGGCTACGCAAAGTTTTGATAGGGCATTCCTTGCAAGGAAAGCTATTCAGGACTATGTGTTCACTGATGGTTTGGCTGACAAGAGCGTTGAGCGAAAGTTTGCTGAGGATTTGGATGCCGCAGACGAGGTATGTGTCTACGCCAAGCTTCCGAGAACCTTCCAAATCCCCACGCCGGTGGGCAACTATTCGCCGGACTGGGCAATCGCTTTCTACGAAGGTACGGTCAAGCACATTTTCTTTATAGCTGAAACGAAGGGCACGATGGAGAGCCTTGAGCTACGTCCGATTGAGCAGGCGAAAATCTCTTGTGCCAAGAAGCTGTTCAACGAAATGTCCACAAGCAATGTAGTGTACCACGATGTAGATAGTTACCAAAATCTGTTAAACATAATGAATTCAATTTGAGATAAGTAAATATGCAGTGTATGCACAAGACCGCCAGTAGAAACTGGCGGTCTTAACTCTACATATCCAACAAAACCCTCACCCGTTTCTGCACCTGCTTTTCGATCATCCGCAGGCGTTTGGCGGGCAAGTTATACCTTGGGTGCTTCTTGAAACGGAACGTCAGCAGATGCCGCAGCTTTACCCGCAGCTCCGGCGTCAGAACGCTTTTTGCCGTGCCGAGGAAATCGTCGTACACACTGGGAGCCAGTGTTTCGATGTATTCCTCCAGCGCCGCATCGCTTGACCAGGCATCCGTACCGGCGAAATTGAACAGCGAATTGCCGTGGTCGAACAGCGGGGCAGGGGAGACAACGGTATTCGTCCGGTTGTCCACCATCACGCCAAAGTTTCCGAAGTGGCGATCCACGTTGCAGATCACAGCGTCGAACACCAGCATTTCCCGCAGCGCCGCAGTGAACTCCGGGCCAAGACCTTCGTAATATGCCTTAACAGCCTCCATACCGCCCTTGATGACGAGATGGCCCACGGGAATGTAGGAATACTCCTTGCTGGTGAAAAGCTCGCAGGTGGAGCACAGAACGCCCTTCCAGCGGGAGAGACCATAGGGGATCGCTCGAACGCCCATGGCGGCGGCGATCTGCGCGGCGTAAAACTCCGAGTACGGCTCAAAGCCCGTGTTGGATGCGCCCTCAGTGCCGCCCTTATAGAGATAGACCTTGCCGCTGATCCGCCGCCAGCACTTACGCAGCATTCCGTTTGTTGTGAACTCCGGGCTGGAGAACAGGGAGGAGCGCAGGCTGCTGCCGTAGCCGGTGAAGGCCAGCTCAGCCAGCACATTGCTGAAGGGATTATCGTAGAGGTTGACTTTCTCAAAAATATCGCCGTTATCCTCCTGCACGACCCAATAGCAGTCGTTAAGGGATAATCCTTTACAAATATTGATAATAGACAGCGGGCGGTTCAGGTTCAAGCCACATTTTGCCAGTAAATTGTGGACATAGGCGCGGTTCTTGGGAATAGTGCGGCGGCGCAGCCAGCGGCTCAAGCCCTCCGGCGTCAGCGTCAGATCCAGCGGCAGCAGGCTTCTGCTGTCCTCGTCGATCCAAAGAATCTGAATCTCCGGCTCGCTGGTATCCGTTGTGGCGGAAAACTTGAGCAACGGCTTATCAAATTGTTTCAGAAAATACTCCATTGTGTTCCGCCTTTCCAAAGAATAGGTACATTATACCATAGAAACCACGTTTTGAAAACAGAAAATTAGCCATGAAGCACATTACTTGCGGGGAGGCAGCTCGGTAAGCGCTTTCAGTTGGTTATAGGTCAATTTCCCGTCAACATACAGGTCGCGCGCCTGCTCCGCATGGGCCTTCCACTTCTGGAATTCTTCATCCGTGTAGACAGTCGGGGCACGGCGTACCCGCATATCATATGCTTTGATCTGCTGCCGAATCAGTTTCAGGCCCTTATCGGCGGCTATTTTCTTTTCATGCTTCTCTTTTGCGGCCAGCTCCTTGCAGGTTTTTCCCTTCTTGCTGGAAATGTGATCGCAGTACCGGGCTTTTGAGGAATAGGGGAGAAAATACCGATGGCAATACTCGCACTTTTGAATCATAACATTTTGCTCAGCCATTTCCAATACTTCCGTCAAGAAGGCAGCTTCCATATTATCAGAGCCTTCAACTCGTGCGATTCGGACATCTGCTGGCGGCTCATAAACGCGGTCAGCGAAAAAGATGGGGTAAAATGAGCGGCTATCTGCATAGATTTTTCGTTCTATTTTCATCAAATCGGGAAGCCTCAAAAAGAGCGCAGCATTTTGAGGCGACTTACTCATGTAGAGACACAATCGCTGCATTGCACTTTGGCCAGAATCATTTAACAGAAAAACATCGTCTGCGATTTCCCGAAGCCGGTTTTGGGATTCGATCAAAACACTCAGCTTATCTGCAAGCTCTCGGTGGGGAATGTCAGCGAAATGGAGAGAGTGATTCAGAAGATATTCAAAGAAAGTATGGATCGGCGTGAGCTGATCGATCACTTCCTGTAAAGTTTTGTGAATCGTCATTTTCGTCGTCCATTTTTCATCGATAGATAACAGTGCTTTTTGTAATGACACAAAATCCGTGGACAAAAAGGTAATAAAGGCAGTACCAAGTCGATTTTCCACAGGCTTCCGGTCTGTTTCGATGAATTCTTTCTTCGGTCCAAAACTAAAACAATACAGTGCTCTCAAGGCTTTTACCCCCTTGTTCTATTCTATCAAACTTCAAATGTGGAATATTATTCTCAACACAATTACTTTACCACATCTTGTGATTCCCGTCAACGCTTGCTATGCTTTTGGTGGAAGCGGAAAGTGAAAAGACCGGACTTCCACACAAGTAAATGACCGCCGGGGCATTCCTTTTTCGGGGAAGCAGGCCATGACCGTCCTATGACGCGAGCGTGCCAAGAAGCAGGAAACGTATCTCTGTCAGGCCGGAGATCGCACTCGGAAAAACGGCAAACAAATTTATCCCGCCACGCGCATAAGTTCTAAGGAAGGAGGGAGCGGGATGGCAAGCAAGCCGGAATTATGGGAAAAGCAAGACGATGGCACAGTCAACCGGGAGTTTCTGCTGGCGTATGAGCGATCCGTCCTGCTCTCCTTGCAGGAACGAGGTATTCTCACCCAGCAGCAATATGAAGAATGTGTCAGAATACTGGAGCGCAAAGGAATGTAAAGTAATTAAACCTAACACATGTCACACATTCGTATACAGTAGCTTTTTGCGCTATACTTGAGGAAAGGAGGCGATTGTATGTTACAGGTAGCTGCATATTGCCGCGTGTCTACGGACAAGGAAGATCAGGCCAACTCGTTCGAGGCACAGCAGCGGTATTTCCGTGAGCGTATCGAACGTGAGCCGGACTGGGAACTGCAAGGTATCTATGCTGACGAGGGCATTTCAGGGACATCCACCCGAAAGAGAGTGGAGTTCAACCGTATGATCCACGCGGCGGAGATGGGAAAGATCGACCTGATCGTGACCAAGGAGGTCAGCCGTTTTGCCCGCAATACAGTGGACGCCTTGAAGATCACCCGTGAGCTTCGTAGGCGGGATGTAGGCGTGCTGTTTCTCAACGACAACATCGACACGCGGGATCATGACAGCGAGTTCCGATTGTCCATCATGAGTTCCGTGGCGCAGGAGGAGAGCCGCAAGACCTCCGACCGCTCCAAGTGGGGGCAGACCCGCAGCATGGAACAGGGTGTGGTGTTCGGCGGCTCACTGCTGGGCTACGATGTAAAGGGCGGCAAGATGACCGTCAATCCGGAGGGCGCGGAGATCGTTCGGCTGATCTTCCGCAAGTATCTGGATGAACGTAAGGGCTGCGGCACCATTGCCCGCGAGCTGCGGGAAGTGGGTATTCTCAGCAGCCGAGGAAATTGCAGCTGGTCATCGGCCACCGTGACGAAGATATTGAAAAACGAAAAGTATTGCGGCGATCTGGTGCAGAAAAAGACCTACACGCCGGACTTCCTGACCCATGAAAAGCGGTACAACCACGGTCAGGAGCCGAGGGTGGAGATCAAAGACCACCACGAACCCATCATTGACCGCGAAACGTGGCAGGCTGTCCAGCAGGAGCTGCGACGCCGCAACCGGGCGCAGGGCAGCGGCGGCCACGGCAACCGCTATCCGCTGTCCGGCAAGATACGCTGCGGCGAGTGCGGCAAGAGCTTTGTTCGCCGCACTAAGACCCGCAAGGATGGCGATTCCTACCGCCGCTGGTGCTGCTTCACCGCCACCAACGAGGGCCTGCGCCGCACGGATGGAGCAGGAAACTCTTTGGGATGCAGTGTAGGCCGCCAGATACGTGAGGATGTGGCCATGGACATCCTGCGACACTCTGTGGAAGCCGTGACGCTGGATAAGAAGGCCATCATCTCAGATCTTACCTGCATCGTGGAGCGTGTTTTATCCAAAGGCGGAGATGACGGGCATCAGGAAATGCGGCGTTTGGAGCTGGAATTGGAGAAGCTGCAAAGTCGCAGCGATACAATCCTCGACCGTTTCCTTGACCAGACGCTCAGCAAAGCGGATTTCCAACGGGCTAAAGCTCGCTGCGAAGCGGAGATCAGCCGGACACAAGAAAAGCTGGAAGCCATCCGCCAGCGGCAGAAGCTGGATACCGACACAAAAACGCTTAAGCCGGACATCCGCGCCGCCATCAGCGGCATCGTCACCGGACAGACAGCGGACGACAGCTTCTATGGCTGCCTGCTGCACCACATGACCGTGTATCAGGACGGCAGGGTAGAGGTGGCATTGAATCTGCTGCCCGCCAAATGGACATATGTACTGGACGGTCTGGAGAAGTACCGCGCCAAAATTAGGGCGCATGACGCTTCCTCTGTGCCGATGTCGGTCAGCAGGCCCTTCAGCTCCGGATAGGGCATGGAGTAACGCTGGCTGAGATACCGCAGAGATGCGCCGAGCTCGCCATCTGGGCCACCATATTGACTGATGATCAGCGCGGCCAGCTTGGGATTGGTGTTTTTGATCTTCACCGGGTATTGCAGCTTTTTCTCATAGACAAACATTACTCGTTCCCTCCTTCGTCCCAGGGCCACGGGTCATCCAGCCACTTGAAAGAGCCCTCTGTGATGTCCGTCTGGAACAGCGGCCCGTGCATCTCCTCGTACCGTCTGCGGCCCTCCTGGCCCAGGCGGATATAGTTCCAGTACAGCGCCAGCGCCTCCTGATCATCCCGGTGGGTGGTCAGATAGAGCCCCAGCTCATCAATGGCGAAGTCCAGCGCCATCAGCTCGGACAGGTGGGGGTTGGCGGCAGGGAAGCGGGTCTTCAGCTCCCTGTGGAAGGGGAGATCCAGCCCCGGAAACAGCGTGCCCCGCTGCAGAGCCTCGCGGTTATCGTAGCGCTTGGGGTTCATGTCCTGCATGGGGATATAGGGGAAGGCCATTTGGGCGCAGGTCCCCGGTAGGCTGCCGTTTATCCCGCCGCAGGCAGCGGCCTCCTGAAGCGGCATCACGTCAGCCCCGTTTCTCGCGGGTGCCGCGGACGACGTGCCGGGCTGATTTGCCTGCTCCTCCAGCGGCCCGCTTGCAATCGAACGTTCCATATACAACAAGGTTTTCCTCCTTTAAGCATCGTTAAGCCGGTTCCGGCTCATGCCAGTATATGCGCCCGGCGTCAAACTGGGGATTTCTTTTTGCTGTTTTCTGTGCTACAATGCATATAAACGGAGGATCCATCATAGATTGTCCCGGAAAGGGGTGTTGAGATGATCCTGTTGCTCCGCAGAAAACGGATCGCCGGTGCGGCGGCGCTGCTGCTGGCGGTGGTGAGCCTGCTGTCGATGATCGCCAGACCGGCGGCGGTTCCGGCTTTCTCCTATTCGCAGCTTCCGGCAGATGAGGTCATTATCCTGGATGCCGGACACGGCGGCTCGGACGGCGGTGCGGTCTCGGTGGACGGTACGCCGGAGAGCGGTGTCAATCTGGCAATCGTGCTGCGGCTGCGGGATTTCTTCGCCCTGATGGGCTGCCAAACAGTGCTGACACGCACCGGCGAGGCATCGCTGGCCGATCCGGACAGCACCTCGCTGCGGAAGGAGAAGGTCAGCGACACGAAAAACCGCGTGGCGCTGATCAACAGCATTGCCAACGGCCGCCTGATCAGTATCCATCAGAATACGCTGCCGGGTCATCCCGGCGTCCACGGCGCACAGGTGTTTTATGGTGCCGTGGCCGGAAGCGATACCTGCGCGGCGGCTGTCCAGCAGGCGCTGAATGAGACGGTGAACGCAGGGAACGAGAAGACGTCGAAGGCCATCGGCAGCGACATCTACATCATGGCCCACGCCCAGTGCCCGGCGATCCTGGTGGAGTGCGGCTTTCTCAGCAACATCGGCGAGACGGCGCTGCTGCTGACGGGGGAATATCAGACGAAGCTGGCGGCGGCCATCGGCTGCGGCTATCTGCAATATCAGTAAACAGGTGATACGAATGAAAAAGACAACGACCTATTTCTGCGCCGAGTGCGGCAGCGAAAGTCCCAAGTGGGCAGGGAAGTGCCCTGTCTGCGGCGCATGGAACTGCATGGTGGAGCAAAAGGCGGAGAAGCCGAAAAGTAACGGAAAAAACCCTTCTGCCGCAAGGCTTGTAAAGGTATATCCGATTACAGCGTTGGAAGAGGAGGAAGAGATTCGCTTCTCCACCGGAATGGGAGAGCTGGATCGGGTGCTGGGCGGCGGCGCGGTAAAGGGCTCGCTGGTGCTGGTGGGCGGTGCGCCGGGCATCGGCAAATCCACGCTGATGCTGCAGATCTGCCAGACTCTGGGCCAGTTTGCCCGGGTGCTCTATGTCTCCGGCGAGGAATCCACTCGCCAGCTCAGGATGCGGGCCAAGCGCCTGCAGGTAGATACCGGGAACCTTCTGGTGCTGTCCGAGACCCGGTTGGGCGACGTGCTGGCCTGCGCCGAGCAGGAAAAGCCGGATGTGCTGATCATCGACTCCATCCAGACGCTGTATAACGAGGACAGCGACGGCATCCCAGGCGGAATAGGACAAGTAAAGCAATGCACCTTGACATTGATGCAGCTTGCCAAGAGCCAGAATATCACCATTTTTGTCATCGGCCACGTCAATAAAGAGGGCGCCATCGCCGGGCCGAAGGTGCTGGAGCACATGGTAGACTGCGTGCTGTACTTCGAGGGCGACCAGCATATGACCTACCGCATCCTGCGGGCGGCGAAAAACCGCTTCGGCGCCACCAATGAGATCGGTGTGTTTGAGATGATGGATCGCGGATTGAAGGAGGTGGAGAACCCCTCCGAGATGCTGCTGTCCGGACGCCCCACCGACGCGCCCGGTACCTGCGTCACCTGCGCCATGGAGGGCGCACGGCCGGTGCTGGCGGAGGTGCAGGCGCTGGTCGCGCCTGCCGCGGGCTCGAAGCCCCTGCGCTCCAGCAACGGCTTTGACTACAACCGTGCCTCCATGCTGCTGGCGGTGCTGGAAAAGCGGGGCGGCCTGAAGGTCAGCCAGTGCGATACCTACCTGAACATCATCGGCGGCCTGACGCTGGAGGAGCCCGCGGCGGATCTGGCAGCGGTGGTGGCCGTGGCGTCCAGCTATCTGGACAAGGCGGTGCCGGACACGCTGGCAGCGGTGGGGGAGATCGGCCTCTCCGGCGAGGTGCGCAGCATCAACCACCTGGAGCAGCGCCTGTCCGAGGTGCATCGCCTGGGCTTTACCCAGTGCATGATCCCTGCCCACCGTTCAGGCGAGCTGAAGCCCCTGCCGGGCCTGACGCTGCTGCCGGTGGCCAACATCGGCCAGGCGCTGCGTATCCTGGCGCAGGGAAAATAAATGATAAAACGTCCGCAGAATCATTTCTGCGGACGTTTTATCATTACTTTTTCTTGTTGTTCTTATTTTTCTCCGCCAGCGGGCCCTTGCCGTTGATGGCACGGTACTGGTTCAGCTTATCCACCCGTGCCTGGCGCTTTTTGGCCTTTTCCTTCTCCTTGGCCTTCTTGATGGCGGCATCCTGATCCTGCTTTTTCTTCTTCCAATACTGCTCTTTCTCGTAGTTTTCCACGTCTTTTTTGTACTTTTCCGGGTGCCGTGCCCAGTCGATCCGCAGCACGGTCAGCGAAATGATCAGAACAGCGCCCACGGCGATCAGGCCGTAGAACAGGAACGAATAGAAACCATCCATAGAAAGAGCCTCCCACATAAATCAATGTGTATAGTATACCGTAAATCCGCCCCAAAGGCAAGAACTCTTTTTCCAAATAGAAAATCGTGGAAAAAATGTTGTTGTTTTAGTTGTTTTTAAAAAACCAAGAGTGTATAATAAGCGGGTAAATGTGATAAGAGATAGAAGGAAAAAATTATAATTTACTTTCGGAGGAACAAAACATGTTTACTACTTTCAAAGAAATGGAAGCCTATGTGCTGGGCCAGAACCTGAAAAAGCGTATCGCCCTGGCCAACGCCCATGACGAGCCCGCCCTGAGCGCCGTCGTCCATGCCAAGCGCAAGGGCGTGGTGGAAGGCACCCTGATCGGCAAGAAGAACATGATCATCGACATGCTCCACGAGATGGGCGAGAACGAGGCAGATTACGAGATCGTGGACTTCGACGGCGAGGAGCTGGAAGCCGCCAAGATCGCTGTCAAGCTGGTGAAGGAAGGCAAGGCCGACATCCCCATGAAGGGCATCCTGCAGACCTCCAGCTTTGCCAAGGCCATCCTGAACCGCGAGACCGGCCTGATCCCCGAGGGTGCCCGCCGTCTGGTGAGCCAGGTGGGTATGTTCGAGTATGAGGGCCGCTTCGTCATGATCACCGACGCCGCCATCAACATCGCCCCCGACGTCGAGACCCAGATCGGCATCGTGGAGAACGCCCTGCCCGTGGCCAAGGCCCTGGGCAACGACTGCCCCAAGGTAGCCGTCCTGTCCGCCGTGGAGAACGTCACCGAGAAGATGCCCTCCACTGTCAGCGCCGCCGCCATCAAGGAGCGGGGCATCCCCGGCTGTGTCGTCACCGGCCCTCTGGCCCTGGATGGCGCCATCTCCATGGAGTCCGTGAAGCATAAGGCCATCAAGGATCCCGTCGCCGGTCAGGCCGACATTCTGCTGGTGCCTTTCATCGAGATCGGCAACGTGCTGTACAAGGCCGTGACCTACATCGCCGGCAAGACCGTGGCCAGCACCATCTGCGGCGCTTCCTGCCCCGTGATCATCACCAGCCGTGCCGACAGCCCCGACAGCAAGTATTATTCCATCCTGCTGGCTGTCCTGCGCTGCCTGAAGGCGTAAGTAAGGATATCCCCAAGACAAATAAACAAAGGACGGCTCACGCCGTCCTTTGTTTCCCCTTGAGACGTTACCGAATGGAGGCATACATGCGTAAAACCATAACTTTCACGCAGGCAATCCGTATTCTGGAGCATGATCGGCATGAGCCCTGCCTCTGCCAACTGCGTGAGGGGCCGGATAACGACCTTCATATCACCATCAGCCGCGGTGCAGCCGTCTCTGACCCGGAACCTGATCAATGGGGGCTCGTCTTTGAGGACTATATCCTTTATCAAGTCCGCAACGAATCATTCTGTTCCTTCCGCGCGGAGGAAATTCGGACAGGGAAGTACCTGGCCGTGTATGAGAGGTCAAGGCTGCTGGAATATCTGCCCACGGCCGTGGATGCAGGATTGCTGGAGCATACGCAGCCGTGGAAGCACTACGGAATTTTTACGCAGAACCAGATCATTGACGTCATTGCGCAGACAGACCCAGTCATAAGCTGCATGGAAGCGTAAGCTTCGATTCAACAAAATTTTGCCCGGTGGACTTGTCATCCGCCGGGCATTTTTGTATAATAAGGCTGTCAGCTCATCATTTCCACACATTCACCGTTTTTGCTGTCCATGCAGGGTGCGCGGATCTATGACCTGGACGCCGACCCCGTACAGGCAAAACCGTGGACAGCGCTGGAAAACGTTCGGTTGTATTTTGAGTTCTTCCAGGAGCACGTGCCGGAGTTCAGAGCGTAAATCCCACACATGACGGCGCATGTATCTCACAATTTCAAAAATATTGTCATTCCCCTCCGCTCGATTCAACAAAATTTTTATTTTGTTGAATAGTAACCCCATGAAATAAATCGGCTCTTTCCGCCGCCCTTCCGGTGCGGCTTCACCGATGGGGTTACGATCTCACTGCCCTCGCTCTACGCGCTCGGCCCCTGTCAACAAAAAGGATCAAAAATTATGGCGATTGATTACCGTTCACAGTCTCCGCAGATACTGGCGGACTTTCTCAGCTATCACGAGACCATCAAGGCGCACTCCCAGCGCACGGTGGATGAATACTTCCTTGATCTGCGGAATTTCTTCCGCTATGTCAAGCAGCTGCGTGACCCGGCGCTGCGTGACACGCCCTTCGACCAGATCGGCATCATGGACGTAGATCTATCCCTCATCAAGACGATCACGCTGTCGGATATCTACGGCTACATGACCTATCTCAGCCGTGACCGCGTACAGCATCAAAATTGTGAAAATTCTAACAAAGGACTGAATGCCGCTTCCCGCGCACGGAAACTGGCCACGATCCGGTCGTTCTTCAACTATTTGTGCAATAAAGTACACCTTTTGGAGGAAAATCCCTGCAAGGATATTGACTCTCCCAAGCAGATGAAGTCCCTCCCCCGCTATTTGACGCTGGAGGACTCCCTTTCCCTGCTGGACGCCGTGGATGGCAAGCATAAGGAGCGGGACTTCTGCATTATCACGTTGTTCCTGAACTGCGGCCTGCGTATTTCCGAACTGATCGGCCTGAATCTTAGTGATATTCAGGATGACGCCATGCGGGTGCTGGGCAAGGGCAACAAGGTGCGTGTGGTGTACCTCAACGATGCCTGCAAGGACGCGCTGGCCCGCTATCTGGCGGTGCGCCACCCCATCAGCGGCAAGGATCGGGACGCCCTGTTTCTCTCCGAGCGTGACCAGCGGATCAGCCGCGCCATGGTGCACGCGCTGGTGAAAAAGCATCTGGCCATGGCGGGGCTGGACAGCACCCAGTATTCCAGCCACAAGCTGCGCCATACCGCCGCCACGCTGATGCTGCAAAACGGCGTGGATGTGAAGGCGGTGCAGGAGGTTCTGGGCCACGAGCACCTGAACACCACCGAGATCTATACCCATATCGACAACGAATCTCTGCGTGTGGCTGCAAAGGCAAATCCCTTGTCACATGTGAAGATGAAAGGAAAAATCGACGATACAAACGATAAAAAGAAGGCGGAGTAAGCTCCGCCTTCTTTTTATGCTTCCGGATAGTAGCCCAGGATATGCAGCACCCGGTACCGCTGATAGGAATAGCTGCTCAAGGGCCGACAGTTGGCGTCATAGCTGTGGGCGGCGATCTGGACACCGAACGCCTCGCCGCTGCCGTCATTCTGAATGACCACCGGCGAGTGCTGGAAGACCTCCCCATGGAAGATCAACTGGATCACGTCACCGGGCTCCGCCATCGCCAGATCCTGCGTCACCATGCACACCGGCCCCGGCGAGACCTCCGGCCGGATCAGAAAGTTGTGCAGATACTCCACTCCCGTCCAGGCAGGCGCCTTGTCGTCGGCACTGATGTAATACCAGCCGAAGGTGAGCGTGTAGTTCATGACGCCGGTACCGGCATAGATGCACTGGGAGGCGAAATTGGTGCAGTCGCCGCCGATGGTCTCATAGTCGTAGAAGGCCGGATTGCGGCCATAGGCCCAGTACCGGGCGTAAGCCTCCGCCTCGTCCCGTCGATATGGCAGCAGCTCCATGCCTCTCCCCTCCCTGTTTTCATCGTATGCAGATCTCTTGCGGCCGGTGCGCCGCCTGACTGTAAAATGTTTTCTGATTTTCACCCACTTTTTTCCACTGTTCATTGACTTTAGCGGGCAAATGCATTAACATAGCATGTGGAATAAAATTGATTTGGAGGTCTCTCAATGAATACGGCAGAACTTTCCAGCGTATGCAAGCAGGTGCGCCGTGACATCATCACCATGATCGCCAACGCGGGCAGCGGCCATCCCGGCGGCTCCCTGTCCATGGTGGAGCTGATGACCAGCGTATTCTACAACCACATGCGCATTGATCCCAAGGATCCCAAGAACCCCGACCGCGACCGCTTCGTGCTGAGCAAGGGCCACGCCGCCCCCTGCTATTACGCGGTCCTGGCGGAGCTGGGCTTTATCAGCCGCGACGAATTCACCAACTTCCGCCAGCTCCACAGCATCCTGCAGGGCCATCCCGACTGCAAGAAGGTACCCGGCGTGGACGCCTCCACCGGCTCTCTGGGCCAGGGCTGCTCCATCGCGGTGGGCATGGCACTGGGCGCCAAGCAGTTGAAGAAGGACACCAAGGTCTACACCATTCTGGGCGACGGCGAGTGCCAGGAGGGCCAGATCTGGGAGGCCTTCATGGCGGCCAACCACTATAAGCTGGACAACCTGACTGTCATCATCGACAACAATGGCCTGCAGATCGACGGCAGCAACGACGAGGTCATGAGCCTGGGCGACATGCCCGCCAAGCTCCGTGCCTTCGGCTTTGACTTCTACGAGATCGACGGCCACGATCTGGATGCCATCGAGGCGGCGCTCAGCGCGCCGGTGGTTCCCGGCAAGCCCCGCTGCATCCTGGCGCACACCGTCAAGGGCAAGGGCGTGTCCTTTATGGAAAATCAGGCCGGCTGGCACGGCAAGGCTCCCAACGCGGAGCAGCGTGACCAGGCATTGCAGGAATTGGAGGGCTGAGACATGAGTGAAAAGATCGCGACCCGTGAAGCCTACGGCAAGGCGCTGGTAGACCTGGGCAGCCAGAACGATAAGGTAGTGGTGCTGGACGCCGACCTGGCGGGCGCCACCATGACCAAGTATTTCAAGGCGGCCCATCCCGACCGCTTCTATGACTGCGGCATCGCCGAGGCCAATATGATGAACATCGGCGCGGGCCTGTCCACCATGGGCCTCATCCCCTTCTGCTCCACCTTCGCCATGTTCGGCGCGGGACGTGCCTACGAGCAGATCCGCAACTCCATCGCCTATCCCAAGTTCAATGTGAAGATCTGCTGCTCCCACGCCGGTGTTTCCGTGGGCGAGGATGGCGGCAGCCACCAGTCCATCGAGGATATCGGTCTGATGCGCATGATCCCCGGCATGACCGTCATCGTCCCCGCCGATGCCAACGAGGCCCGCAAGGCCACCTTCGCCCTGGCGGAGTTCCAGGGCCCCGTGTACATGCGCCTGGCCCGTCTGGCCACCCCCGTGTTCGAGGAGGACTATCCCTTCCAGATCGGCAAGGCCAATGTCCTGCGGGAGGGCAAGGACGCGGCGGTGTTCGCCTGCGGCCTGATGGTCAACGAAGCCCTGGAGGCTGCCAAGCTGCTGTCCGCCGAGGGCATCGAGATTACCGTCATCAACATGCACACTATCAAGCCGCTGGACGCCGAATGCGTGGTGAAGTACGCCGAGAAGTGCGGCAACGTCATCACCGTGGAGGAGCACAGTGTCATCGGCGGTCTGGGTGACGCGGTGGCCGACGCGCTGATGGGCAAGGTCTGCTGCGAGTTCAGAAAGATCGGCGTCAACGATCAGTTTGGCCAGTCCGGCAAGGCCGCCGACGTGCTGCGGGAATACGGCCTGACCGCCGACCAGATCGCAGCCAGGATCAAGGAAACACTGTAAAAAGGAGATAAAAAGCCATGGATATCACTTCCCTGCTGGGTAATGTTATGGACAAGGACATGCTGGAGAAGATCAGCAAGTCCGCGAAGGTCAGCACCGCCGACGTGTCCAACGTGCTGAAGAACGCCGCGCCCTCCGTGATGAAGCACTTGGACGGCGACAGCGACGTGGCCAAGGCTGTCAAGAAGCTGCTGGGCAGCGACGAGGTGGAGAAGATCGCCAAGAAGGTCGGCATCAGCGGCGACAGCGTCAAGGACATCCTGAACAAGGCCGTCCCCATGCTGAAGGAGCTGCTGAGCAAGCAGGGCGGCAATGTGTCCGACATGCTGGGCGGCATTGCCGGCAAGCTGTTCAAGTGAGGTGACGGGCGATGACACCGAAGTGCCCCTATTGCTCCGGTGAAATGCGGCCGGGCGTGCTGCGGACAGCCCAGAGCGCCGGTGTCTGCTTCGAGCCGACGCCGGGCCTCAGCGATACCGTTGATTTGGCCGGGCCGTATATGTTCCGCCGGGACATCCAGCTTCAGGCGTTCGGCTGTCTCAAGTGCCGCGCCATCGTCCTGCGCTATGAGGAAAACATATAATCAATAAAAAATATCCGGTGCGAAAGCACCGGATATTTTTATGCGTTCCGATAAGCTTATGCCTTGCCGGCGCAGCCCAGCACGTCCACCAGCTTGTGGCGTACCAGCTCCTTGATGTTGGCGCGGGCGGGCTTCAGATACTCGCGGGGATCGAACTTGTCGGGATGCTCGTCCATGAACTGGCGGATGGTGCCGGTCATGGCCAGACGCAGGTCGGAGTCGATGTTGATCTTGCACACGGACAGGCGGGCGGCCTGACGGAGCTGCTCCTCGGGCACGCCGATGGCGTTGGGCATCTTGCCGCCGTGGTCGTTGATCATCTTCACATAGTCCTGAGGCACGGAGGAAGAGCCGTGCAGCACGATGGGGAAGCCGGGCAGACGCTTGCTGACCTCTTCCAGCACGTCGAAGCGCAGGGGAGGCGGCACCAGGATGCCCTTCTCGTTGACGGTGCACTGCTCGGGCTTGAACTTATACGCGCCGTGGCTGGTGCCGATGGCGATGGCCAGAGAGTCGCAGCCGGTCTTGGACACGAACTCCTCCACCTCCTCGGGGCGGGTATAGGATGCCTCGTGAGCAGCCACCTTCACCTCGTCCTCGATACCGGCCAGGGTGCCCAGCTCGGCCTCCACCACGACACCGTGGTCGTGGGCATACTCCACCACCTTCTTGGTGATCTCGATATTCTCAGCGAAGGGCTTGGAGGACGCGTCGATCATCACGGAGGTAAAGCCGCCGTCGATGCAGCTCTTGCACAGCTCGAAGGTATCGCCGTGGTCGAGATGCACGACAATGGGAAGGTCAAAGCCCGCGGTCTGCTCCGCGTCTTCTATGGCGGCCTCGATGAGCTTCATCAGGTAGACGTGCTTGGCGTACTTGCGGGCGCCGGCCGATCCCTGAAGGATCAGAGCCGAGTTTTCTTCCTGAGCAGCTTCTACGATGCCTTGTATTATTTCCATATTATTTACATTGAAAGCTCCTATAGCGTAATCCGATCTCAGAGCCTTTGCAAACATTTCTCTTGTGGTTACTAATGCCATTTTTAACCTCCGATAATATATTCAGACATCTGATTAACTGTCTGAAAGTTATAGATAAATTTAATATATTATACACCAACGAAGGAAAGATTAAAAGATGTCATTTTCATTTTCATCCCCGAACAGAGAATTCATATCGAACTTTGAACTGCCGCCCGGGCCTGCTCCTCCTGTGAAAGCGGCCATCAGGGGTCCTATATTTTCGATTATTCCGCTCAAGTCAGGCATAGCTTTGCCGAAGAGTTCGCCGGGAGGCGGAAGCTTCGGAGGAGGGGGCGGGTTGAGGACCATCTGCCCCAGATTATCCATTCTGTTCATGATATCCGTCATCTTGTGAAGATCCTTGAGAACACTGCCGAGTTCAAAGGCTTTTATGGGAAGGCCTCCTCCTAAAGGAGCCGGAGGCCTTTGACGGCCCTGAGAACTTCCGCCTCCGAGTA
>ERZ826242.818-NODE-818-length-40115-cov-6.493510_pt1 | contig 40115 bp, 33 predicted proteins | sample MGYA00519871_ERZ826242 | MGnify/ENA primary metagenome ERZ826242 (study PRJEB31778, sample SAMEA3449226) | human gut metagenome | biome: human gut; feature: human-associated habitat; material: faeces | place: United Kingdom | collected 2010/2012 ...
GCCGCCGGAGCGGTGCTTAAGCCGTCAGGCGGGAATTGTGCGGTGTTGCCTTAAGTACAAGCCCAGTATAAACGCCAAATCTTATCTGCCCCGTAAGCCCAGCTTAATTTTGCCTTAAGATTTTCCACGAACGCTGGCAGCGGTGCGCGGGGCGTGTATAATAAAGGTAGGAGTTGAGACTATGCAGACGATTTACGAAGCATCGATTTTATTGGTGGATGATAACCCTGATCTGCTGGTGCTGGTGGGGGACAGCCTGCGCACGGCGGGGTATACCTGCATCCGCACCGCTGCCACATGTGCCGAGGCCCGGGCACTGTTTGCCGCTGCTGCGCCGGAGTTAATGATCTTGGACATCAACCTGCCGGACGGCGACGGCTTTACCCTATTGCGCCAGCTGCACGCCAAGGCTGATGTACCCGCGCTGTTCCTCTCGGCTCGGGACGCTGACGCTGACCGCTTGCTGGGGCTGGGCCTTGGCGCGGACGACTACCTGACCAAGCCCTTTTTGATGCAGGAATTGCTTTTGCGGGTGCAGCGCATTTTGCAGCGCGCCTACCGGGCCGAACTGTGCCGCGCTGCTCCGCCTGCCCTGGAGCTGGGGGACTGCCAGGTCGATCTGGCCGATGCTGCCGTGTACCGCCCTGACGGCGTGACCCTGCCTCTGACCGCCACCGAGCGCGCCCTGCTGCAAAAACTGGCCGATAACCGCGGGCACATCGTGACCTACGACGCCTTGTGCGAGGCCGTCTGGGGCGCGGACTATTACGGCTGCGAGAACGCGCTGAACGTGCATATCCGCCACCTGCGGGAAAAGCTGGAGGAAAACGCCAGCCGCCCCCAATGGCTGTTGACGGTGCGGGGCATCGGCTACAAGCTGGCAGGGGAGGTGCAGCGATGAAAACTTTTGCGCGGCTCATCCGCCGCTATGTACTGGCCACGGCGGGTATCATTTTGGTGGTGGTGGCGCTGCTGCTGGGCATGACGATCTACGCCGGCGTGCGGTACAATGACGCATCCGACAGTGTGCAAAAAGTGGGTGCCCTGGCCGAGGCCCTGCACCCCACCGCCGACGGCCTGCAATGGGACGTCGCCCACACCCCGGCCGAGTGGATGCACGGCTATGCCTGGGCCATGGTGCTGGACGAGGACGGCAACGTTATCTGGCAGCAAGACCTGCCTGAGGTGCTGAACCATCGCTACACCGCCAGCGACATTGCAGTGTTCTCCCGCTGGTATCTGGCCGATTACCCCGTGCAGTGCTGGGCGGCGGATTATGGCCTGTTTGTGGCAGCAGAGCCAGTCGGCAGTCAATGGAAATACAACATCACCGCCCCGCAGGCACGCATGGAGGCAATGGTCGGCGGGCTGCTGCCGGTAGCGGTGCTGCTGCTGGCCGTGATGCTGGGGTGCTGCCTGTGGTTCAGCTGGCGCGGGGCACGCCATTTGCAGGCGGTGGCCGACGGGCTGGACACTTTAGCCCAGGGCGGCGCGGTGCAGCTGCCCACCACCGGCTTTGCCGGGGAGCTGGCCGAAAAGCTGAACGAGACCGGCGAGCAGCTGCGCCGCCGCAATGAGATCATCGCCCGGAGAGACACCGCTCGCACCGATTGGATCGCAGGTGTCAGCCATGACATCCGCACGCCGCTGGCGCTGATCCTGGGCTGGGGCGAGCAGCTGCAGCAGGATGAGGCCCTGCCTGCCGCAGCCCGGCAGAAAGCCGCGGGCATCTGCACCCAAAGCGAGAAGATACGGTCGCTCATCGGCGATTTGAACTTGACCAGCAAGCTGCAATATGGCGCACAGCCTTTGCGCCGCAAGGCTGTGACGGTCGGCCCGTTCCTGCGCCGGTGTGCTGCCGAATTTTATGAAAGCCCCGCCGCAGGTGACAGCACCCTTGAACTGGAACTGACCCAGGCGGCAGAACACACGGTGGTGCAGGCGGACGAAGCCCTGCTGCTGCGGGCCATCGAAAACCTTTTGCACAACACTGTCGGCCACAATGCAGTCCCCGTGCATGTCACCATCCGGGCGGATGCGGCGGACGGCATGCTGACCATCCAGGTGACCGACGACGGCCAGGGCTACCCGCCCGCCGTGCTGGCCGTATTGCAGACTGGCGAAACAGGGGAGAATCCCCCGCACATTTTAGGCCTGCATGTGGTAGAGCAGATCCTAGCCGCCCACGGCGGCACTGCCGCTTTTGCCCAAGCCCTGCCCCACGGCGCGGCCGCTACTTTGACCCTGCCGCTGTAAAAACAAAACGCCCCCTGCCGGAAAACTCCGACAGGGGGCGTGCTATTTATAAGCTGGGTGCGGTGGGGTAAACTTACTTCATCAGGCCGCAGACCAGCTGTGCGTAGGCCACGGGGTCCTCGATGGGCAGGCCGGCGATCAGCAGAGACTGGTCATACAGCAGCTCGGCATACTGGTCCACCTTGGCAGTGTCGCCAGCCTCGTGGGCGGCTTTCAGCGCAGCGAACACAGTGTGGTTGGGGTTCAGCTCCAGCACCTTGGTGCTTTCCACATCACCGGAACCAGGCATCTTGCGCAGGACCTTCTCCATCTCCATCGAGATGCCGCCCTCGCTGGACAGGGTAACAGGATGCTCCTGCAGGGTGGGGTTGACCTTGACTTCCTTGACCTTGCCGTTCAGGGCCTTCTTGATCTCCTCAAACAGGTCCTTGTTCTCGTTGGCGGTCTCCTCGGCGGCTTTCTTTTCCTCCTCGGTCTCCAGGCCCAAATCACCGGCGTTGATGTTCTTGAATTCCTTCTCTTTGTAATCGTGCATCATCTGCAGGCAGAATTCATCCACATCCTCGGTGCACAGCAGCAGGTCGTAGCCCTTGCTCAGCACCAGCTGGGCGTTGGGCAGCTTGCCCAGGCGGTCAGTGTCGTCACCGGCAGCAAAGTAGATGCACTTCTGGCCTTCGGACATCTTCTCGATGTACTCGTCCAGCGTGACCATCTTCTGCTCCTTGGCGGAGTAGAACATCAGCAGGTCGCCCAGCAGGTCTTTGTGCATGCCGTAATCGCCGTAGACGCCAAACTTGATCTGGCGGCCGAAACTCTTCCAGAAGGTCTCGTATTTCTCGCGGTCGTTGACCAGCATGGCGTGCAGCTCGTTCTTGATCTTCTTCTCCAGGCTGTTGCGGATGAGCTTGAGCTGGCTGTCCTTCTGCAGGGTCTCACGGCTGATGTTCAGGCTCAGATCCTCGCTGTCGACAACGCCTTTGATGAAGCTGAAATAGTCGGGCAGCAGGTCAGCGCACTTTTCCATGATCATCACGCCGGAAGCGTAGAGGGCCAGGCCCTTCTCGTACTCCTTGGTGTAGTAGTCGTAAGGCGTGCGGCCGGGCACAAACAGCAGGGCCGTGTAGGTGGCGGTGCCCTCGGTGCGGCTGGTAATGACCCGCAGCGGGTCAGAGTAGTCCATGAACTTGTTCTTATAGAACTCGTTGTAGTCCTCGTCCTTGACCTCGCTCTTCGGGCGCTTCCAGATGGGGACCATGCTGTTCAGGGTCTCCAGCTCGGTGTAGGTCTCGTACTCTGGCTTGTAGTCGTCGCCGGCGTCTTCCGGCTTCGGCTTCTGGCGGGATTTCTCACGATACATCGTGATGGGGAAGCGGATGTAATCGCTGTATTTCTTGACAAGGTTGGCGATGGTGTAATCGTCCAGATACTCGCTGTAATTCTCGGAGTCGGTATCGTCTTTCAGCACCAGGATGATCTCGGTGCCGACATCGTCCTTGTCGGCCTCGGTGATGGTGTAGCCTTCCACGCCCTTGGACTCCCACTTCCAGGCGGTGTCAGCGCCCTGGGCACGGGAAATGACGGTGACTTTCTGGGCCACCATAAAGGCAGAGTAGAAGCCCACGCCGAACTGACCGATGATGTCGATGTTATCGCTCTGGTTCTCGGTCTTGAAATCGAGAGAGCCGGACTTGGCGATGGTGCCCAGGTTCTTTTCCAGATCTTCCTTGGTCATGCCGATACCGTTATCGGTGATGGTCAAGGTGCGGGCTTCCTTATCGGGCTGGATATGGATCTTCAGGTCATCTTTCGTAATGCCGATGCTGGTGTCGGTCAGGCTCTTGAAATAGCGCTTATCGCAGGCATCGGATGCGTTGGAAATCAGCTCACGCAGGAAGATATCGCGGTTGGTGTAGATGGAGTTGATCATCAAGTCCATCAGTTTTTTGCTTTCGGCTTTGAATTGGTGCATAGCCATAATAAAAGGACCTCGCTTTATTTATGTGAATTAGCACTCTTTTGATTTAACTGCTAATGCTAGTTTAGCACTCTTGCGAGCAAACTGCAACCCCTTACGGCGGATTTAACAGAAATTTTAAAATCCTCTTTTCAAATGGGGATTTTTGCGGTATGCTTACTTTATATATAAAATATAAAAAGGAAAGAAGAAGCCCTATGCAATTATACACCCACACTCTCCCCAGCGGGGCCAAACTTACCGGCTACCTGCGGGACGAAACCAACGAGATGCCTGCCTTCAATATCCGCCCGGCGATGCTGATTTTGCCCGGTGGCGGGTATGCCTTTTGCAGCGCGCGGGAGGCAGACCCCATCGCCATGCAGTTTTTGCAGGCGGGCTACCAGACCTTTGTGCTGGAATACACCTGTGCCCACACGCCGGAGCAGGCCCCGCTGCGCTGGCAGCCGTTGATCGACGCCGCCGGCGCCATCCTGCATCTGCGCCGCAACGCCGCCAAACTGCGGCTGGACCCGTTCAAGATCGCGGTCTGCGGCTTCTCGGCTGGCGGGCACCTGGCCGCGTCCACCGCCATTTTGTGGGACGCCGCCCCCGTGCAGAAAGCCCTGGGTATCACCGCCGAGGAAGCCCGCCCCGACGCTGTTGTGCTGGGCTACCCGGTTATTACGTCGGGCATCAAGACCCACGGCGGGTCCATCGCCAACCTGGCCGGGGACGATACCGCCCTGCAGGCGATCTTCAGCCTGGAAAACCAGGTGCGCGGCGATCTGCCGCCGTTCTTCATCTGGCACACCGTGGCCGACCAGGCTGTGCCGGTGGAAAACTCGCTGCTGCTGGCCAGCGCCCTGACCGAAAACCACGTGCCCTACGAGCTGCACCTTTTCACCCACGGCGGGCATGGCTCCAGCACCTGCACGCAGGAGGTCAACACCCCCAACCGCCACAACGCCGCCTGGGTGTCCCTGTGCACCGATTGGCTGGCTGAAACCTTACATTTTCATCTGTAACAGGGAGGAGAGTATATGAAGATCGCATTTTACCAAATGCGCCCCTTCGACGAGCAGGCGTATATCGAGCAGTTCAGCAGGGAGTTCGGCATCGACTACGTGACGATCCCCGGCGCACCCTGCCCGGAAAATCTGGACAAGGCCGCAGGCTGCGATGCCGTCAGCCAGAATCCCTGCGAAATTCTGCCCGAGTACGTCGAGGCCTGGGCCAGGATGGGCGTAAAGTACCTGCTTTGCCGCAGCATCGGCTACGATCATATCCCGCTGGAGACCGCCAAAAAGCTTGGCATGCGGGTAGCCCACAGCCACTACCCGCCGGAAGGCGTGGCCAACTACGCCATCATGCTGATGCTGATGTGTACCCGCAAGATGAACCAGACCATGCTGCGTGCCGCCGCCCAGGATTACACGCTGCCCGGCAAGATGGGCAAGGATCTGTCCAACTGCACGGTAGGCGTCATCGGCACCGGCAAAATCGGCCGCACTGTCATTGCCCATTTGCAGGGCTTCGGCTGCAAAATTTTGGCCTACGACCTGTACCAGAGCGACGCGGTGGCCAAAATGGCCGAGTATGTCCCGCTGGACGAGTTGTACGCCCGCAGCGACGTCATCACCCTGCACACCAATGCCACCGCCGAGAACCACCACCTCATCAATGCCGAGTCGCTGGCCAAGATGAAGGACGGCGTGCTCATCGTCAACACCGCCCGCGGTGCGCTGATCGACGAAGATGCGTTGATTGCTGCGCTGGAAAGCGGCAAAGTCGGCGGCGCCGGGCTGGATGTGGTCGAGGAGGAGAACGACCTCGTCTACTTCAACCGCGCCGGCGCTGCGCTGCCCCACCGCACGATGAACATCTTGCGCAGTATGCCCAACGTCATCGTCAGTCCCCATAACGCCTTTTATACCGACGTGAACGTGGCCAGCATGGTGCGCAGCGGCTTTGAGGAACTGACAGACTTTGCCGCGGGCCGCTCCAACCCCTGCGAGGTGCCGCTGTGACCGTGGAACCCGGCCGCAGCGGCGAGAACTGGGATGACCTGCCGCGCATTGCGGCAGGGGACAGCTTTGACTTTGCCTGCGCCGGGTGCGGCGGCTGCTGCCGCGGACGGCGGGATCTGGTGCTGTCCGGGTACGATCTGTACCGCATCGCCCGGCGGCTGGGGTTGTCGCCCCGCATCGTGGCGGGAGCGTTCTGCAAAAGCTACCTGGCCCCGCAAACGCTGCTGCCCGCCCTGCGCCTGACCCCCGACCCCAGGACCGGAAACTGCCGCTTTTTTGAGGGCAGCGCCTGCGCCATCCATGCGGCGCGGCCGCTGGCCTGCGCGCTGTACCCGCTGGGGCAGAGCATCGACCCTGTGACGGCGAAAATCGAATATTACGTGCAGACGCCGCTTTGCGGGGCGCGGACAGACGGTGGCCGTGTGCTGAACGATTACCTGACCGATGCCGCCATTTTGGACCGTGCGGGCATCGACGCCCGCTGGGCCGTGGTGTGTACCCGCTTGTCCGAGCAGCTGCAGGCTGCCGCTGACCACCCGCATTTTGCCGCTGCCGTAAAGCGTGTGGAGCGGGCGCTGTATTATGACTACGAACTGGGGGACGATTTTTACCCGCAGTTCCAACAGAATATTGAGATTTTGCAGCCGCTTTTGGAGAAGCTGCTGGCATAAAAAATACCCGGACCTTATAAAAAGGTTCGGGCTTTTTGTTTAGATGAACATTGAACGAAAATAGAGGTGTAGGGGTGGATGCTTGCATCGACCCATACAGATAGGGTTCGAGCCAATCAGCAGAAGAAAAATCCGCCCGGCCGCCCGGTGCAGCAGCAGCTTAGCAGCTGGCAGAACATCATATACAGCCAGAAGGACAGGCAGAACCGGCCCGGATTGCCGCTGGGCTGGGCGTAGGGCTGCTGAGACCCAGCGTAGCTTTGGCCGGGATTTTGCAGCTGGTCCAGCAGGTTTTGGTAGGCGTAGTTGTTGGGCTCCATGTTCACGGCGGTGCGGGCTTCGTCCCGGGCGCGGATGTTATTGCCCAGGCCCTGGTTGGCCAGCGCGGCGTAGTAGTGCCACTGGGCGGTGCGCTCGTTCTGGGCGATACCGTCCAGGGTGTTCAGGGCTTCCTCATAAAATCCGCTGCGGATGTAGTTGGCTGCGGCGCGCAGTTCGGGGCTTTCCTGGCCAGTGGTGTAGGTCTGGCGCGCCCCGCCGGAGGTGCTGTAATACCCAAACCCGAACGGCCCAAAGCCAAACCCGCCGGTTCCGCCGCCAAAGGGGTTGCCGTACTGCTGGTTGTAGCCGCTTTGCTGGCCGTATCCCTGCTGGCTGTAGCTGCCCTGGGGATTGCCGTAGCTGCCATAGTTCTGGCCACCGTTCTGCTTCATCCGCATGATCTCGCTGTAGGCGGCCTGTACTTCTTTAAAATGCTCCTCAGCGGTTGGGTCGTTGGGGTGCAGGTCGGGATGGTACTGCTTGCATTTCTGGCGGTAGGCTTTTTTGATGGTCTCGTCGTCGGCACCGGGGGTGATGCCCAAAACGCTGTACGGATCGGTCATTTCTGCTTCCCCTCTCTGTGCTTACGGATCGGCGCATACTTGCTCCACACGCCGGAATAAATGGTATTGTACAATAGTTTCCCCTCCGGGGTCTCTTTTAATATGGGCAAAAGTTCAAACCGCTGGGCGCACAGCCCCATCTGCTGGGTCAAAAGCTCGTGGCAGCGGTCCTCAAATTCAGTGGGGGGCAGGGTGTCGTGCAGCTCTTGCAGCGCGTTGAACTGCCCCTTGCGGGCATCCTTGGGCAGGTCGTCGTAGGCGTCCATTAAATAAATGAATCCGCCCAACCCCCGGCCCATGGCCTGCAGGGTGGGGGACCAGATGTCCTCCCGGCAGGCGAACACCGTGCCCAGCAGGTCGCCAAAGGCGCGGCATAAAGCGTCCAGATCATGGGAGCCTGCTTTTTCCAGCGCGTTCAGCGCCTCCAGCTGTGCCGTGATGGCTGCTGTCTGGCGGGGCCAGTGCCCCCGGATGGCGGGCAGATACCCTTCCAGCTTTTTGGCTTGCCGCAGGCTGGCACGGCTGTGATCGTCCTGCCAGTTGTCCAAAAAATTGTAGTACGCCAGCGCAATGGTCATGTCGGCGGCGTAGTCCAGAAATTCGTTGGCCGCGCGGGGGCGTGCCTTGATGGGATGCGGCGCACACCGCCCAGCGGTAAATTGGGTTTCCGGCTCATACAGCGCCGTGTGCAAAATGGCGATAAATGCCAGATCGTAACTTAACGTCAGCTGGCCGGGCAGGCCGTACTTTTGGCCCAGCGTGCGGCAAAGGCCGCAGTAGTAAGCCTGGTAGCGGTCCAGCTCCGGCTTTTCCAACCCTTTGTGGTAGATGGTAACATACCCGAACATGGTGCGTCAACTCTTTTTAATGAACTGGTTGTGACACTTGGGGCAGGTGATGGAAATTTTGCCGCGCCCGCGGGGCACCCGCAGCTGCTGCCCGCACTGGGGGCAACGGAAATAGCGGTACTGCTTGCGCTGCTTAAAGCGCAAAATGTACCGGTTGGCCCAGTCCACGACTTTGTTCTGGACAGAGAGGTATTTTAAATTCTCGCTGTATCGCTTAGAACGGTTGCGGCTGAGCACCCGAAAGTAGCAGTAGATGAGCAGCACCAGCCCCAGCCAGTACAGCACCGGGCTGACCCAGGCCCCGATAATGACAAGGATAAAGGAAACGATGCACAAAAATCCGCCCAACTGGTCAAACCCATACCGCCCGGCCATAAACCGCTGAAACCAGCTTCTCATGAAAAAACCACCTTTTGTATAGTCTACAAGCTATTATCCCACACAAATATTGGCAAATCGTGAACAGGAGGGGAAAAGAGTTTGAACAAATGGGGGAAACGAGAACGTCAATAGCATTTTTTGCAGGGGGTATATCCCCAGGCAATGGCTTGCTCTACGGTAACTTCCATAGGATTTTCCATATTACTACAGCCTGGACGGCGATGGTATTTTTTCCCGTTTTCAGTGATATAGACATAATTTGAAGAAGATGTGCTGGTTCGTGGTGAATTGGCACTATCTTGGGGAGGAGTAACCGAAGATTGAGCGACAGAAACTTGCGGAGAAGTGGTTGGCTCTATTGTTGGAATGGGTGTAAGGGTCGGTGTTGGAGAAGGCGAGATAGAGGGGGACGGCGTGGGTGATGGAGTTATTGTAGGAGTAGGAAGGGGTGTTGCGGAAGGGGTGACCTCTGGAATTGGTGTGGGGACAAAAGAACTACTGGAAGTTGCCATAGAAGAAACCATAAGTTCTCTAGTGTGATTGCGTTCATCACGGCGGGCACCAATTGCAGATATGGAGAAACAAAGAAGAAGAAAAAATAAAAGAGCAACTACACCGCATACGGAAAGACATTTATTCCTATAGTCTTTGATTTCACGCTTTAGGCGGCTAATTTCTCGATTGCGAGAAACAAGAGACAATGGGTTTTGAATATGCCCTTTATGTTGTTCGTTTTCAAGTTCCAATTCTTGTAAGTGTTGAATGCGTTCCTTTTGAGCAGACGCATAGTTTCTATACTTGTCTAAAAGTTTTTCCCATAAAGATTGAAAAAGATTCATAACGACCTCGCTATGCAAAAATCGTATTACTCAACGCACCAGTTTCACCACGCACTCCACATGTTTGGTGCGGGGGAAGAGGTCTACCGGCTGCACCTCTTCGGCCTTATACCCGTGCTCTACCAGCCAGCGGGTGTCGCGGGCGGCGGTGGCGGCGTTGCAGCTGACCATGACCACCGTGCGCGGGGCCATTTCGGCGATGGCGGTCAGCGTGGCTTCGTCGCAGCCCTTGCGGGGTGGGTCGACGACGATCACATCCGGGCGGGCACCCTCGGCGGCCAGCTGGGCCGCGGCGGCACCGGCGTCCTGGCAGCGGAAGTCGGCCTTGTCAGCATCCAGCCCCAGCCGGGCGGCGGTCTCCTTCGCGCCGTCTACAGCCTGGGGCACGACTTCAACGCCCACCAGACGGCGGCAATCCGGCAGCATCGAAAGCCCGATGGTGCCCATGCCGCAGTAGAGATCCAGCAGGAAATCATCCGGCGTCAGCGCGGCAAATTCCCGCGCTTTGGCATACAAGGCTTCGGCGGCGGGGGTGTTGACCTGGTAAAATTCGTGCACACCCATCCGAAGCGAGACCCCGGACAGCGTATCCTCGATATACCCGGGGCCGAGCGCCACACGGGTTTTAGCACCCAAAATCACATTAGTGCGGGCGTTGTTGCGGTTGATGAGAATCGTCGTTAAATCGAATTCTTTCTGCAAAGCGGCGCAAATCTCGGCCTCATTGGGCAGGCCGTTGCCGTTTACCACAAAGCACAGCAGGCGCTGGCCGCTGTGCCAGCCCTGACGCATGTATAAATGGCGCACACGGCCGGTGTGGGTTTCCTCGTTGTAGGCGGTGATGCCGTTTTCTTCCAGCAGGGTGCAGGCGCGGGCGGCCAGGGCGTTCATCCAGTCCGGCTGCAGCTTGCAGTCGGCGCAGGGGACGATGCGATGGCTGCGGCCCGCAAAAAAGCCGGTCACCAGATGCCCGTTTTCGTCGGTGCCGACGGGCAGCTGCACCTTGTTGCGGTAGCGGTCGGCGGCGGGGGCGCCCAGCACCTCGTGCACGGGCACGTCCAGCTTGGCCAGGCGCTCAAAAGCATCCCGCACAAACTGCGTTTTGGCGGCGCACTCGGCCGCATAGCTGATATGCCGCAGGCCGCAGCCGCCGCAGGGGCCGGCTACGGGACAATCCTGTTTGACGCGGCCGGGGCCGGGGGTCAGCAGCTTTTCCAGTTTGCCGAAGGCATAGCCTTTCATGGGCTTGACGATGCGCACTTCGGCCACATCGCCGGGGGCGGCGGCTGCGACAAAAACGGCCTGGCCGTCATGATGGGCCACGCCGCTGCCGTCGTTGGAAAGGGATTCAATGGAGAGGGTCAGGATCTGATTTTTCTGAAAGGCCATGGTTACTCCTTACATTTTGCTCTTTACTGCTGGGCCTGCTGGGCGGCTTTCTGCTCGGCGTCCAGGGCGGTCAGGTACTTGCTCGGCGGGACTTTCTTTACCTTTTTGAAGACGCGGGAGAAGTAGAACTGGTCAAAGAAGCCGACCGACACCGCGATCTCGGCGATGGACAGGGTGGAATTCTTTAGCAGGCTGCAGGCCTCGCTGATACGATAATGCGTCAAATAATCGATGGGGCTTTGCCCAACGTTGGACATAAACACGCGGTACAAATGGCTGCGGCTGACGCCGACGGCCTTAGCGATGTCGTCCACCGAGATGTCGTGGGAATAGTTGAACTGGATATACTTGATGGCGGCCAGCACATACTGGCTGCTGGAGGAGCCCACGTTGGGCATGGCTTCGCGGGCCGCCTGCATCAGGTGGGCCATAAAGATATAGAGGTAGCCGGTCATCAGGGCCTCGCACTGGGGCTCCGGCCCGCGGGACAGATAGATGTTGTACAGCGCTTCCCGCACGGCCTGGGGATCCTTGCAACGGTGTACCGGTTGAGTGTCCGAGAAGGGCGTCTGCTGCACCAGCTTATTGGCGCAGGCCCCGTTGAAGCCTACCCAATAGTACTCCCACGGGTCGGTCTCGTCCGCCGCATAGGTGATCAGCTGGTTGGGCTTGGCCAGAAACAGATCGCCCTCCTGTAGGGTATAGGACGACCCGTTGACCTGGTACACGCCGCGGCCCGCCACCACCAGGTGGATGAGGTAATGGTCGCGCACGCCGGGGCCCCAGGTGTGGCCCGGCTGGCAGTACTCATGCCCGCAGTTGAAGATGGACAGTTCTACATTATCGGTGTAGCTCTGCTTATAGGATTGCTTGGTTTCGTTATCCATGACAGCTCCCTCTCCGCGCGGTGCCGCCCCGGCACCGCGCCGCCTTGCCTGCAGTCGGGGCCGCGGGCAAAATATAGTAATTTTATTATAGCAGGGGATTCATCAAAAGTCCATAAAAGCGCCGTAAAAAAATGTTTACTTTCTTTCAAAATTTGTTATACTAAGATTAAGAACCCGGCAGGCGGCGGTGTACTTTGTCCGTTTGCCTAAAAGATACAGGCTCATTTTGTGCATACTGGCGAAAAGAGCCGCGCAACAGAAAGGCGAGTGCAATTATGGCGAACACCATTGAACTGAAACAGCAGATCCAGCAGGGTGCCTATGATGCAGCTTTTGTAAAACTTTACGGTGCTGATGTGGACGTAAACGCCCAGCGTGAGCGTTACATTTCCGTCATCGACCAGTTCGAGAACGAGTTTGGCTCCGGGCGCTCCGTGCGCCTCTACTCCGCCCCCGGCCGCACCGAGATCGGCGGCAACCACACCGACCACAACAACGGCGTGGTGCTGGCGGGTTCCGTCAACCTGGACATTGTGGCGGTCGTTTCCCCCAACGAGGAGAACATTATCCGCGTCAAGTCCCTGGGCTTTGAGAAGATCGACGATGTGGACGTGACCAACCTGGTCCCGCAGGAGCAGGAGAAGGAGCACTCCGCTGCCCTGATCCGCGGTGTGGCCGCCGGTATCGTCAACGCGGGCGGCAAGGTCGGCGGCTTTGACGCCTACACCACCAGCAACGTGCTGCGCGGCTCCGGCCTGTCCAGCTCCGCCGCCTTCGAGGTCTGCATCGGTGCCATCCTGCGCGGCGAGTACAACGATAACGACACGGAGAAATTCTCCCAGGTCAAGATCGCCCAGATCGGCCAGTATGCCGAGAACGTCTTCTTCGACAAGCCCTGCGGCCTGATGGATCAGACCGCCTGCGCCGTCGGCGGCGTTATCACGATCGACTTCAAGGACCCGGCACATCCCATCGTGGGCCAGACGTCCATCGACCTGGCCAAGCACAAGCTGGCTATGTGCATCACCGACACCAAGGGCAGCCACGCCGACCTGACCGACGACTATGCCGCCATCCGCCGCGAGATGGAGAGCGTGGCCGAACAGATGGGCAAAAAGGTCTTGCGTGAAGTGGACGAGGATGCGTTTTATGCCGCCATCCCGCAGCTGCGTAAGGCTGTGGGCGACCGTGCCGTTGTGCGCGCGATCCACTTCTACAACGACTGCCGCCGTGCAGCTGCTTTGTGCGATGCCGTGCGTGCGGACGACATGGATACCTTCCTGAAGCTGATCGTCGAGGGCGGGCATTCGAGCTTTGAGTTCAACCAGAACGCCTACAGCATCAAGAACTACAAGGAGCAGGGCGTGCCTCTGGCGCTGGCCCTGAGCCAGAAAGTGCTGAACGGCCGCGGTGCCTGGCGCTTGCAGGGCGGTGGCTTTGCTGGCACCATCCAGGCGTTTGTGCCGTATGATCTGCTGGATACTTACAAGGCGACCATCGATGCCTGCTTCGGCGAAGGCAGCTGCCATGTGCTGAATATCCGCAACTATGGCGCGGTGCCGGTTACTGTGGACATGTAATTATTATATTCTGCTTTGCGGGGGACACCACCATGTGGTGTCCCCCGCAAAGTGTAAACATCTAAATAAAAATCAAGAATTCCGTTCCCAAATCAAAGCCAGGCCCTTAAACAGCAGATCTCCATCATACAAAATCTTCCGTTTGCAGCAGGGCATGATGTAAGGCGCTAAGCCGCCGGTGGCGACTACCGTCAGCGGTTGGCCCAGTTCCGCTTCCACACGGTCGGCCAGGCCGTCCAGCATGGCGGCAGTGCCAAACATCGCGCCGTTGTTGAGCGCCTCGACCGTGTTGCGGCCGACCAGATGCTCCGGCGGTTCCGGGGCGATGGGCGGCAGCTGGGCCGTGCCTGCACTGATGGCCCGCAGGCTGGTCTGCACGCCGGGCACGATGAACCCGCCTAAAAAGCAGCCCTCGGCCGAAAGCACATTGTAGGTCGTGGCTGTGCCCATGTCCACCGTCATGCAGGGCAGGGGATAATGCGCTGCGGCGGCTGCGGCATCAGCCAGACGGTCGCGGCCTACGCGGTCCGGCTCGTCCACGGCAAAGGTCAGGCCGGTGTCCAGCGCGTTGCTCACAATTAAAGCGTCCCTGCCGGTCAGCCGCCTGCAGGCGTGGGCCAGTACGGGCGTTAAACCCGGTACTACGCTGCACACGATGACGCCCTCGCAGGCGGTGGGGTCGACCTTTAAGCGCCCCAGCAAAAATCGCAGCTCGGCGGCGTATTCATCCGCTGTGCAGCGGGGGCGGGTGACCATCCGGGTGGTGAACAGGATGTCGCGGTGCGCTTCGCCCGCCAGCCCGCCGATGCAGATGTTGCTGTTGCCGATGTCAACTGCTAAAACCATGGTGTTTGTCTCTTTTCCTGAAAATGTAGCATCATTATAGCAGATTGACGGCAGTGCTGTAAACGGGTATACTAACATTATGAAGGATGTGATCTCCATGAACCTGAAAGGCAAAACCATCGTCCTCGGCATTACCGGGGGCATTGCCGCTTATAAAATGCCCAATGTGGCCCACGCGCTGGTCAAACTGGGCGCTGACGTCCATGTGCTGATGACCCAGAACGCCACCGAGTTCATCACCCCGCTGGTGTTTGAAACGCTGACAAATCGCCGCTGCATCGTGGATACGTTTGACCGCAACTTCCAGTACGACGTGGCGCATGTCAGCCTTGCCAACGCCGCCGACCTGATGCTCATCGCCCCGGCCACGGCCAATGTGATTGCCAAAATGGCCCACGGCCAGGCCGACGACATGCTGACCACCGTGACCCTGGCGGCCCACTGCCCCAAGCTGGTGGCCCCGGCCATGAACACCCACATGCTGGAAAACCCCATTACCCAGGATAACATCAAGACGCTGGAGCATTACGGCTTTACGGTCATCCCGTCCGGCTCCGGCCTGCTGGCCTGCGGCGACGTCGGCTCCGGCCGTCTGCCCGAGGAGAGCGTGCTGGTGGATTACGTGCTGCGGGAGCTGGCCTGCGAGAAGGACCTGACGGGCAAAAAGGTGGTGGTCTCGGCCGGTGCCACCCAGGAGCCGATGGACCCCGTGCGTTACCTGACCAACCACTCCACCGGCAAGATGGGTTACGCCGTGGCCCGTGCCTGTATGCTGCGCGGCGCGGAGGTCGTGCTGCTGTCCTCGACGAGCTGCACCCAGCCGGACGTGCCTTTTGTGAAGAAGGTGCCGTTCACCACGGCCAAAGACCTGTTTGAAGCCGTAAAGGCCAACGCCATGGACGCCGATGCCCTGGTGATGGCTGCCGCCGTGGCCGACTACCGCCCGGCGGAAGTAGCATCGGACAAGGTGAAAAAGCACGATGGCGAGATGAACATCGCGCTGGAACGCACCGATGACATTTTGGCGTGGGTCGGCGCACACAAGCCGGAAACGCTGTTTGTCTGCGGCTTCTCGATGGAGACGCGGGATCTAGTCGAGAACTCCACCGCCAAGCTGAACAAGAAGAAGATGGACATGATCGTGGCCAACAACCTGAAAGTCCCCGGCGCCGGGTTTGGTGTGGATACCAACGTGGTAACGATCATCACCCACGAGGGGGCAGAGCAGTTGCCGCTGCAAAGTAAAGATGATGTAGCCATGGCGATTGTGGATCATTTTGCCTGATTTTTGATATTGTGCTAGACCGGCTCTGCCTACCTTGCGGCAGAGCCTTTTATAATGGCATACTGCTGTTAAAACGAGAGAGCCGCCGCAGGGTGGCGGCGAACGAAATAGATAAATAAAATACTAAAACCACCCCCTTCCCGCATACTCATGCAAGAGAATGAGTACAGCGAAAAGGGGGACTTTTTATGTGTGGGATCGCAGGGCAGATCGGGCGGGACCCGCGGGTGATCCAGGGGCAGTATGCGGCCTACTGCGCGATGCAGCAAACTTTATCTCGCCGTGGGCCGGACCAGCGGGGCATGTTCATCAGCGGGCGGGCGGCGCTCATCCATGCGCGGCTGGCGGTGGTGGATATTGAGAACGGCCTGCAGCCCATGCAGCTGGATTGGCAGGGCGAAAGCTATACCCTCGTGTATAATGGCGAGCTGTACAACACGCCGGAACTGCGCGCCGCGCTGCAAAACAAGGGCCACAGCTTTACCGGCCATTCGGATACCGAGGTGCTGCTGCACGCCTTCGCCCAGTGGGGGGCGGGCTGTCTGGAACGCTGCAACGGCATTTTTGCCTTTGCCGTCTGGGCGCAGCGGGCGGGCATGTTGTTTTTGGCGCGGGACCGCTGCGGGGTCAAGCCGCTGTTTTACGTGCAGACAGGGGACAGCCTGCTGTTTGGCAGCGAGATCAAGACCCTGCTGGCCCACCCGGACGTGCCGCCCCGGGTGGACGCCAACGGCCTGGCCGAAGTGCTGCTGCTTGGTCCCGGCCGCACACCGGGGTGCGGGGTATTCAAAAATATCCGGGAGCTGCTGCCCGGCCAGTGCGCCGTGTATGAGGCTGACACCGGCCGCCTGACCCTGACCCGCTACTGGCAGCTGACCGACCACGACCACCCCGACGACTTCGAGACCACCGCCCGCAACGTGCGGGATTTGGTCGTGGATGCCATCCAGCGGCAGCTGGTCAGTGATGTGCCGGTGGCGACGTTTTTGTCCGGCGGGTTGGATTCCAGCCTGATCTCGGCGGTGGCGGACACCTATTTTACCGCGCGGGGTCGGCAATTGCAGACGTTCTCGGTGGGGTACAAGGACAACCGGCGGTATTTCCACGCCACCAAGTTTCAGCCCGGGGCCGACGCGCCCTACATCCGCAAGATGAACGACTTTTTGGGCGCACGGCACCACTGGGTCACGCTGGACACCCCCGAACTGGTGCTGGCGCTCTACGCCGCGGTGGAGGCCCGCGACCTGCCCGGCATGGCGGACGTGGATTCCTCGTTGCTGCTGTTCTGCCGCCAGATCAAGCCCCATGCCACGGTGGCGCTTTCGGGCGAGTGCGCCGACGAAATTTTTGGCGGTTACCCATGGTACCGCGACCCCGCCGTGCGGGAAAAGTACGGCTTCCCCTGGGCGCAGTCCACGGCCTACCGGGCGGCGTTTATAAAGGATGGCGTGCTGGGGGACATCGACCCGGCAGCGTTTGTGGACGCGCGGTATCAGCAAACGCTGGCCGAGACCTCGGTGCTGCCGGGGCGGGATGCAGTGGAGACCCGGATGCGCCAGATGGTCAATTTGAACTTTGCCTGGTTCATGCAGACGCTGCTGGACCGCAAGGACCGGATGAGCATGTACTCGGGCCTGGAGGTGCGCGTGCCGTTCTGCGATTATCGCATTGCAGAGTATCTCTACGCTGTGCCGTGGGATTTTAAGGATTACCAGGGCCAGGAGAAGGGCCTTTTGCGCTACGCCATGCAGGGCGTTTTGCCCAAAGAGGTTTTGTGGCGGCGCAAGAGCCCCTACCCCAAGACCTGGAACCCGGCGTATTTAGCGGCAGTCAGTGGCGAGCTGCGGCGGGTGATTTCTGACCCGGCGGCGCCGCTGCTTGCCATTATCAAAAAGGAGGCACTGGAAGTACTGCTGGCCAGCGGGGCCGACAACCCCGTGCCCTGGTACGGCCAGCTGATGACCACGCCGCAGACGATCGCCTGGTTTTTGCAGGTAAATTATTGGATGAAGAAATATCGAGTTGAACTGGTTTGAATTTTGTGGGATGGTGGCAGCACTGTCCCACATTTTTTCATAAGGCTATCGCACAATTTTCACAAATGGCGGCTATACTTTATCATGTCCATGACTCTGCATAGAAAAAGGGGAGAGCATTTTGATTCAAGTCGAACATCTGACGAAACGCTACGGCGGCCATACCGCTGTGGATGACATCAGCTTTACCGTTGAGGACGGCTGCATCTACGGCCTGCTGGGGCCGAACGGCGCGGGCAAGTCTACGACCATGAATATCATCACCGGCTACCTGTCGGCCACCGACGGCACCGTGACCATCAACGGCCATGATATTGCCGAGGAACCCGCCGCCGCCAAGGCCTGCATCGGCTACCTGCCGGAGCAGCCGCCGCTGTACCAGGATATGACTGTGCGGGAATATCTGCTGTTTGTGGCCGAGCTGAAGGGCACCCGCAAAAAGGCCGACCGCATCGCGGCTGTAGAAAACGCCTGCGCCCGCACCGGCCTGCAGGAGATGGAAGGGCGGCTGATCCGCAACCTGTCCAAGGGCTACCGCCAGCGCGTGGGTATTGCCGGGGCGCTGCTGGGCACCCCCAAGGTCATCATCCTGGACGAGCCCACCGTCGGCCTGGACCCTGCGCAGATGATCGAGATCCGCAGCCTGATCCATGACCTGGGCAAGACCCACACGGTCATTTTATCCAGCCATATTTTAAGCGAGGTGCAGACCGTATGCGACCGCGTTCTCATCATTGCCCATGGTAAACTGGTAGCCCAGGGCACGCCCGAGGAACTGGCCGGCAAGCTGGCCGCCAAGGGCACCATCTCGGCCACCGCCCAGGGCGAACGGGACGCCGTGCTGGCTGCGGCCGCCACCGTGCCCGGCCTGACCGACCTGCGGGTGACCGCCGAAAAGGGCGGCGAGGTCAGCTTTACCGCCGTAAGCGAGAGCGGCGCCGACCTGCGCGGTGCGCTGTCTCTGGCACTGGCCAAGGCAGGCTGCCCGGTGCTGAATCTGAGAGCCGAGAGCATGAGCCTGGAGGATGTGTTCCTGCAGCTGACCGAGGCACCGGAAGAAACCGAAACGACAGAAACGGAAACCAATGAACAGGAGGCAGAATAAATGGCTGCCATCTTTAAACGGGAAACCAAAAGCTACTACACCGGCATGGTGGGGTACGTCACCGCGGCGGTCAGCCTGTTTTTCCTGGGGCTGTACTTTACCAACCGCAACCTGATGTACGCTTCGTCGGACTTTGCGTCCGTTTTGTACACAACTACGCTGATCATGCTGTTCCTGCTGCCCGCCATCAGCATGCGCAGCTTTGCCGAGGACCGCCGCAACAAGACCGACCAATTGCTGTTGACCAGCCCGGTCAGCATCCCCGGCATCGTGCTGGGCAAGTTCCTGGCCGAGGTCGTGGTGTTTGCCCTGCCGCTGACCGTGGCCGTTATTATGCCGCTGATCTTGACGGCGTTCGGCACGGTGTCGCTGGTGTCGGCGTTCAGCGCACTGTTTGCGTATCTGCTGCTGGGCGCGGCCTGCCTGGCTGTGGGGACCTGGATCTCGGCGCTGACCGAAAACCAGATCATTGCCTACCTGGCCACCTTTGGCGCGCTGCTCATCGCCTACCTGATGAACGGCATCAAGACCATGTTCACCAGCGGCAACCTGCTGGCGCTCATCGTGTTTTTGGTGGTACTGCTCATCGCGGCTGTGCTGGTGGGTGTGCTTTGCAAAAGCCTGCCGGTTGGCCTGGGCGTGTTCGGTGCGGGCGCTGTGGTGCTGGTGGTGCTGTTCCAGCTGCGCCCGGCGTGGCTGCTCTCGGCCTTTAACGCGGTGCTGGGGGCGCTGGCACTGTTCCAGCCGTTCAACGGCGTGGTGGGCGGTATGTTCAGCATGTCGGCCATCGTGTACTATCTTTCGGTGATCGCGCTGTTTTTGTTTTTGACGGGGCAGTCGCTGGAACGCCGCCGTTGGCACTAAGGGGGCGTTGACCATGAAAAAGTTTGATTTGAAAAACCTGCAGGGCAGCAAGCGCACCCTGCGCAGCGGCAGCTACGCCACCGTGCTGGCCGTGGTGGTGCTGGCCTTTGTGATCCTGGTCAACCTGGTGGTGCAGGCATTGCCCAGCAAGTGGACCGAGTTTGATATTTCCACTTCGTCCCTGTTTACGTTAAGCGATACATCGAAAAATCTGCTGCACGAGCTGAACAGCGATGTCACCGCCTACTACCTGGCCGAGTCCGGGCAGGAGGATGCCAACATCACCCGCCTGCTGGACCGCTATGCCGACGAGAGCAGCCACTTCGGCTGGCAGCAGCGCGACCCGGTGCTGTACCCGACCTTTGCCCAGCAGTACGACGGCGCGGCCACCGGCTCGGTCGTTCTGAGCTGCGGCGATAACTACCGTGTGGTGGGCTACAACGATATGTACCAGCTGGACATTGAGAACTACTACACCAGCGGCAGCCAGCAGTACACCTTTGAAGCCGAAAACGCCCTGACAAGCGCCCTGGCCCAGGTCAGCCGCACCACGGCCTATAAGCTCTACCAGCTGACCGGCCACGGCGAACTGGCGCTGGACACCGACTTTACCGACACGCTGACCAACGCCGGTGTGACCACCGAGGAACTGAACCTGACCACGGCGGGCAGCATCCCCGCCGATGCCGACAGCCTGCTGCTGAACGCGCCCCTGGCCGACCTGACCGAGGCCGAAGCCGCCCTGTTGAGCGACTACGTAACAAACGGCGGCAAGCTGCTGGTCGTGACCGACTTTACCACCGACACCCCGCGCCTGGATGCCATTTTGGAAAGCTGCGGCATGACCCGCCAGGCGGGCTTGCTCATTGAAAACGACGCCAACCATTACCCCTACGGCTACCCGCAGACCTACCTGCTGCCGACGGTGCAGAGCAATGAGATCACCGCCGGTGTGGGCAGCAACATGATGGTGTACACCCCCATCGCCCAGGGCATCGTGAAGCACGAGGATGGTGACTACACCTTTACCAGCCTGCTGTCCACCAGTTCGACCGCTTACTCGATGGAAGGCTACGCCACCGCCGAGACCGCCCAGAAGGCCGACACCGACCCCGAAGGCAGCTTTGACGTGGCCCTGGCCGCCGAGAACACCACCACCGGCACCCGCGTGGTGTGGATCAACTGCCCCAACTTTTTGCAGGGCACCATCAACCAGAGCGTGTCCGGCGGCAATGCCCAGTTGCTGGGCAGCATCGTCAACTGGTTCGACGGCGAGCAGACCACCGCGGTCATCAGCGGCAAGAGCCTGAGCGCCGCCAGCCTGACCGTGCCCAACAACATGATCATCGTGCTGGGGCTGCTGTTTACCATTGTGCTGCCCATCGTTTGTGTGGTGGCCGGGCTTGTGATCTGCGTGATCCGGCGCAGAAGATAAGGAGACCCCATGAACCGTAAAAAAATGCTGCCGCTGGTGCTGCTGGCGGCGGGGGCTGTGCTGCTGGGCGTGCTGCTGGCAGTGCTGACCTGCGAGAATGAGGCGGAGGAAGATACCGGCATCCCGCTGGTGGACTTTGCCGCCGAGGATGTGGACGAGCTGGCCTACTCCGGCAACAATGTGGATGTGACGCTGCTCAAGGGCAGCGAGGGCAACTGGATGCTGGATTCCGACCCGACCCTGCCGCTGGAGCAGAGCGCCGTGCAGAGTTTGGTGGAGAAGTTCACTGACCTGACCGCTGCCCGCCAACTGCAGGACAGTGAGCTGGGCGAGATCCCCGCGATGAGCGACACCCCGGCCATGGTATTTACCCTAAAGGCAGGAAAGACGACCCGCACGCTGACGGTGGATCAGCTCAACGATGTGGCAGGTGTGTACTACGTCTACGATGACGCGGGCGGCGTGTACACCGTGGCCAAAAGCGATTTGAACAACCTATGCAAGGCCCCCCGCAGCCTGTACGCGGCACAGAGTTTGACCGACAAGACCAGCGACGATGTGACCGCCCTGACGGTGGGCGACTTGCAGTTCGTTTTGAACGATGGCACCTGGCAGCTGGCCGATGATGCCGATTGTACACTGGACCAGAGCGCGGTGAAGCGGATGGTAAGCACCCTTTGCGAGATGCAGACCGAGTGGAGCATCACCACGCCGGAAGCGGACAGCGCCTACGGGCTGGATGCGCCGGATGTGACGGTGGTGCTGGCGTTTAGTGACGGCACGCAGCTGACCGTGCGGTTTGGTGATCTGGTGCCCGATGCCGCGGACGACACGGATACCGGCAGCACGACCACCACGAGTTTGTGCTATCTGGCCAGCGATGGGGCACCCGGCATTGTCTACGAGGTAAAGGCTGCCCACAAGGACGCCTTTGCTGTGACGAAGGAGAGTTTGCTGGATACCTCCACAAAGGAAACGGCGGCCGCCGATGATGTGGTGGCGGAACACTGAATTAGGAGAATTGGCTCCCCTTGCGGGGAGCCTTTTTCACACCTGCCCCCTTATACCCGGATGTAACTCTCTTGCCCCCTTGCTGGGAATATGGTACAATGAACAAAAGCGACAGAAAGGGTATCTGCTTATGAAAAAGTGGTTTGTTTGGCCTGTTTTGCTGGCGGGGGTGCTGTGTGCCTGCGGGGCGCAGCCAACGGGGCAGAGCGCTGTGACCCTGCCTATGAATACCGAGCGCCCGGTGGTGGCTGACCTGCCTGCTGACGAGGCAGGACCAACGCCCGAACCGACGCCCGCAGCGGAAACGACCTTGACCGCCGCCGACCTGACGCTGGAAGAAAAGGTCGGCCAGCTGTTCATTATCCGGCCGGATTCCCTGGATCTGACCCTGCCGCAGGAGCAAATCGACGACGCCAAGGCGGACGGCGTGACCGAGCTGACCGACGCCATGCGGGACGCGCTGCAAAAATATCCCGTGGGCGGCGTGTGCCAATTCGGCAAAAACATCGTGGACCCGGAACAGATCACCGCCTTCAACGCGGCCCTGCAGGAGGCCTCCGACATCCCACTGTTTATCTCGGTGGACGAGGAGGGCGGCGCGGTGGCGCGGCTGGCCAATAAAGATACCTTCGACCTGCCCCGGTATGAGAGCGCCGCCGCCGTGGGAGCCGAGGGTGCCGACGCCGCCTGTGCCATGGGGCAGACCATCGGCGGCTACCTGCGTACCTACGGCTTCAATATGGATTTCGCCCCCGACGCCGACGTGAACACCAACCCGGATAACCCCATCATCGGCACGCGGGCGTTTTCGTCCGACGCCGCCGAAGCCGCCGATTGCGCGGCGGCCATGGCCAGGGGACTGGCGGGCGAGGGAATCCTGCCCACCTTCAAGCATTTCCCCGGCCACGGCGATACCGCCGAGGACAGCCACACCGGCCTGGCCTACAGCTACCGCACGGTGGAGGAACTGACTGCCTGCGAGCTGCTGCCTTTTGAGGCCGCCGCTGAGGTTGGCCCCCGCGCCGTGATGGTGGGGCACATCGTGGTGCCGGAGCTGACCGGTGACCTGCCCGCAACGCTTTGTGCCGACGCCATTGCGCTGATGCCGGATGCGGAGAACACGCTTATCGTTACAGACTCGCTGGCCATGGGGGCCATCACCGACAGCTACACCCCCGGCGAAGCCGCTGTGCAGGCTTTGCAGGCCGGGTGCGACGTGCTGCTGATGCCCGACGGCCTGGCCGATGCCTACGATGCTGTGCTGGCGGCCGTGCAGAATGGCACCCTCAGCGAGGACCGGCTGGACCGGAGCGTTAACAAAATTTTACGTATGAAAGCGCAATTCTGCGCATAAGGGAGGCTGCCATGCAGCAAACCGTCTGGGCCGTGGATGGCTCATTTTTTGCCCAGCGAATCTCGGGCATCCAGCGCTACTCCATTGAGCTTTTGGCCGCGCTGGACGCCATCGTCCCGGCGGGGCTGGTGGAGATCGTTGTGCCGCAGGGGGTCAAAACGCCCGCATACACCAACATAAAAGTTGTGCCGTTCGGCACCTGCAAGGGCCTTGCCTGGCAGCAGCTGGACTACCCGTGCTACCTGAAACGGCGCAGCGCCAAGGGGCTGGCTACCTGCAACGTCATCCCGTGGTTCGGGTTTACCGGCATTGCGGTGGTGCACGATGTCTGCTACCGCGCCCGGCAGGATTTTTATAGGGACACCCGCCGCGACCGGCTGAGCGCCGCGTGGCACTGCCTGCAGTACCGCCGCATTGCCCAAAAGGCCGAGCGCATTATTACGGTATCGGAATTTTCCAAGGCGGAGATCCACAAATACTACGGTGTGCCGCCGGAAAAGATGAATGTTGTCTACAATGCCTGGCAGCAGATGCAGCGCATCGCGCCCGATGACGGCGTGTTTGCCAGGCACCCGCAGCTGCAAAAGGGCGGGTACTATTTCAGCATGGCGAACCTGCTGAAAAACAAGAACTTCCCCTGGGTGCTGCGGGCCGCCAAGGCCAAGCCAGATGCAATGTTTGCTATCGCGGGCGGCGGCAGCCTGGCCGAGGAAGCCGGGCGCCTGGGTCTGGCCGACCTGCCCAACGTAGTCTACCTGGGCTATGTCAGCGATGGCGAAGCCAAAAGCCTGATGGCCAACTGCCGGGCGTTTTTGTTCCCGACCCTGTACGAGGGGTTCGGCATCCCGCCGCTGGAGGCCGTGGCCTGCGGGGCAAAGCAGATCCTGGTCAGCGACACGCCCTGCATGCGGGAGATATACGGCGACTGTGCGGGGTATATCGACTTGGATACCAACCCCGGCAACGTGGACGACACCACCCCACCCAAAGCCGATCCGCAGCTGCTGCTGGAAAAGTACAGCTGGGAGAAAAGCGCGGAGAAATTGTTGGACATTTTAAAGAAGGCATAAGTATGAACACTCATCCCGAATTGATCGTGATGCTGACGTACAACGATGTGACGGTGCCGCAGGCGGCGGAGGTGTTTGCCAAGTGCGAGCATACCCGCGCGCGGTACTGGGGCTTTAAAGAGGCGGGCCTGCCTTTTGCCGAGATGCGGGACCTGTTTGCCCGCATGAAAGCCTGCGGCAAGCAGACCTGCCTGGAAGTGGTGGCTTACACCGAGGCCGAGTGCCTGCGCGGGGCCGAGATGGCTGCGGCCTGCGGGTGCGATTTTTTGCTGGGCACCGTCTTTTCGGAGGCCGTCAACGCCTACTGCCGGGCCCACGGGCTGCGGTACATGCCCTTTGTGGGGCAGGTGACGGGGCGGCCCTCGGTGCTGGAAGGCACGGCGGAAGAGATGGTTTGTGAAGCAAAGCGCTGCCTGGCCCAAGGCGCTTACGGCATTGACCTGCTGGGCTACCGTTACACCGGCGATGCCCCGGCGCTGAACCGTGCGCTGACGGCGGCGGTGGGGCCGGTGTGCATTGCAGGCAGCGTGAACAGCTACGCCCGGCTGGCGGAGATCCGCGCGGCGGGGGCTGCCTATTTTACCATCGGCAGCGCCTTTTTTGACCATGTGTTCGGCGACGATTTCGCCGCCCAGATCGACGCTGTCTGCGCGTATATGGAGGCCGACCATGCTTGAGCGCTGGTATCCCTGGGGCTGGGCGCCCAACGTGTTTGCCATCGACTATGCCAAACTGCAGGCGCTGGGGTATAAGGGCATTCTGTTTGATATTGACAACACGCTGGTCCACCACGGCGCGGATGCGACCCCTAAGGTGGAAGCGCTGTTCCGGGAACTGGACGCCATGGGAATGAAAACGCTGCTCCTCTCGGACAATTCCGCCGAGCGTATCCAGCGGTTTAATAAACATATCGGCGCGCCCTATATCGCCGAGGCCGGCAAACCCGACCCCGCCGCTTACCGCCGTGGGGCCAAGATGCTGGGCCTGCCGGTGAAGCAGGTCGTCTGCATCGGGGACCAGGTGTTCCGGGATATCCGGGGCGCGAACCGCTGCGGGATGGCCAGCATTCTGGTGGATTTCATCCGCCTGCCGCAGGAGACCCACTACGGCAAAAAGCGGGTGCTGGAAAAGTACATCATGGCCTGCTGGCGCAGAAATCCGCGCTGGCGGGACCGCTTGGGGAATATCCAAAAATAAGAGGTGTATACCATGTTTTGCGATATCAGCCCGACCTGCTATAAGATCGCCCTGCAAAAAGAAATTATCAAACGACATATCAAGAATTTCCTGCGCCATGAGCGCTATGCGGACACGCGGCAGAGCGAGCCGCTGCCCTGTCTGGTGGCGGACTGCAGCTCCCACCTCATCAAGCGGGGCAAGGGCATTGACCCGGTGCTGCAGGAGAACAAGGCTGTCAACATCAAACTTGCCAACGCCCGGATGAACGGCATCCTCATCCGCCCGGGGGAGACCTTCTCGTTCTGGCATCTGGTAGGCAAGACCACCAAGCGCAAGGGCTATCGGGATGGCCGCATTTTGGTGCGCAACCATCTGCTGCCGGGTATCGGCGGCGGGCTGTGCAATCTGGCCAATACCATCCACCGGGTGGTGCTGCTTAGCCCCCTGACGGTGACGGAGTTCCATAAGCACTCCGACGCGCTGGCCCCCGATGAGGGCGCGCGGGTGCCCTTCAGCTCCGGTACCTCGGTGTTTTACAACAACGGCGACTACCGGTTCAAAAACGAGACCGACCAAACCTTCCAGCTGCTGCTCTGGTGCGATGCGGACAATCTGTACGCCGCCCTGCGGTGCGAGCACCCGCTGCCGTACACCTACCGCATCGTGGAGGAGGGACACTACTTCCAGCAGGAGGGTGACAAATACTACCGTGTATCGAAGATTTACAAAGAAACACTGGACGGAGACACCGTGGTGGCGAAAGAGCTGGTGCTGGATAACCACTCGGAAGTCATGTATGATTACGGGTTGATCCCGAAAGAACAGATACGATAAAAGGGGGACGCCAAAATGTTTGCAAAGGTCACGAGCCTGGGGCTGAGCGGGCTGGCGGGGTATGCGGTGCAGGTCGAGGCCGATCTCTCCAGCGGGCTGCCGCAGTTCACGCTGGTGGGCCTGCCGGACTCGGCCGTGAAGGAAAGCAGCGAGCGGGTGCGCAGTGCCGTCAAAAACCTGCACTACCCCTGGCCGTCCAGCCGCATCACCATCAACCTGGCTCCGGCGGATGTGCGCAAGACCGGCCCTGTGTACGACCTGCCTTTACTGGTGGGTCTGCTGGCCGCCCAGGGCGTTCTGCCCGTGCCCGCGCCGCATCAGGCCTTTTTGGGGGAACTGGGCCTGGATGGCACGCTGCGCCCTGTGAACGGCGTGCTGCCCATGGCGCTGGCGGCTGTGACCCTGGGCGTGACCGAACTGTTCCTTCCGGCAGAGAATGCCGCCGAAGCGGCCGAGGCCGCAGGCCTGACCGTCTACCCGGCCCGCATGGCCAGCGACGTGGTGCGCCATCTTTGCGGGGAAGAAGCCATCACCCCGGCCGCCCCCGGCGGCTTTGACGAAGCGGGTACCTGGCTTGGCCCCGATATGGCCGATGTGCGCGGCCAGGCCGAAGCCCGCCGTGCGCTGGAGATCGCCGCCGCAGGCGGGCACAACTTACTGCTGGTCGGCCCGCCGGGCACGGGCAAAAGCATGCTGGCCAAGCGCCTGCCGGGCATCCTGCCGCCGCTGACCTATGAGGAAGCGCTGGAGACCAGCGCCATCTACTCGGTGGCCGGGCTGCTGCCTGCGGGCAGCGGGCTTTTGAAAGAGCGGCCCTTCCGTAGCCCGCACCACAGCGTAAGCACCGCCGCCATGGCGGGCGGCGGGTCGACCCCACGCCCCGGTGAGGTGAGCCTGGCCCACAACGGTGTGCTGTTTTTGGACGAACTGCCGGAATTTTCCCGCGACACCCTGGAAGTGCTGCGTCAGCCCTTGGAGGACGGCGCCGTCACGGTGAGCCGGGTACACGGTACCGCTCGCTACCCCTGCCAGTTCATGCTGGCTGCCGCCATGAACCCCTGCAAGTGCGGCTACCTGGGTCACCCCACGCGGGAGTGTACCTGCACGCCCAGCGCCATTGAGCAGTACCGCCGCCGCATCTCCGGCCCGCTGCTGGACCGCATCGACCTGCATGTGGAAGCCATGCCTGTGGAGTACGAGGCCCTGGCCGCCGAGGCCGGGGGAGAGAGCAGCGCCGCCATCCGCGCCCGCGTTACCGCCGCCCGCAAGGTGCAGCAGGAGCGCTGCACAGACCTGCCCGGCGTGCGGTGCAACGCCCAGCTGCCGGGGGCCGCACTGCGAAAATACTGCCGCATGACCCCCAAGGCCCAGCAAATTTTGCGCGCGGCGTTTGAGCGCCTGGGATACAGCGCCCGCGCCTACGACCGCATTTTGCGGGTGGCCCGCACCATCGCCGACCTGGACGGCAGCGAGCAGGTGGACACCGCGCATATTTCCGAAGCACTGCAATATCGGGCGCTGGATAGAAAAGCGATGTAGAGCATGTCTGGCCCCCTCCCAGAGGGAGCCGTAAAATGCTGTGACCGCTTACAAAAAGTGACAAAACTGCATTGACACGGGAGTTTGGCGGGTTGTATAATGACCATATACAACTACATAGGGCAAAACAGCTGAAAGGCTGCGACGCAAAGCTATAGGGCCTGTAAAATGGCAGCCAGTTGCACAGCTTATACATTTATAGCATTTCATTTATAGCATATAAATAAAACTGTTCAAATATGGAAGTTCCACTATAGAAGCGTTTCTTAGTGGGGCTTCCTTTATTTTTTTCAGGGGGAAAAGTTGAAAGCAGCAACACAAAAACTTACCCGCCGTCTGGCAGCACTGATACTGGTGCTGGTACTGGCGGTCGGTTTCAGCACCGCCGCCTGGGCCGAGGGCGTGCCCCGGCGGGAGACGCCGGTCTATAAGGTGGCGTTCTACGCCGCCGACTGTTACCATATCCAGGATGAGAACGGCAGGCGCAGAGGCTACGGCTACGAGATGATGCAGGGCTTGTCCAAGTACATGCAGTGCACCTTTGACTATGTGGGCTACGACAAGACCCCCGCCGAAAGCATGGAGATGCTGCGCAGCGGCGAGGTCGACCTGTACACCGCCGCCAAGGCGACCGATGAGTGCCGCGCGGAGTTCGCAGTCTCGCAGCACCCGGCTATCACGGTAACCACCTGCATGAACATCAAGGTCGGCAACAGCAAAGTGGTGGCAGGGGATTATGCCACCTATGAGGGGATGCGCATCGGCCTTTTGCAGTCCCAAATCTGCAACGACTGCTTTCTGCAGTGGGCCGACGAAAAGGGCTTTGCCTATACCGTTACCTACTACGATACACCCGCCGACCTGACCAATGCCCTGAAGGAGGACAAGGTCGATGCCATTGTGGACAGCTATATCCGCACCCCGGAGGATGAACTTACCATCGAGTATTTCGGCCAGACGGCCTACTACATCCTGGCCAGCAAGGAGGACCAGGGCCTGATCGATGCACTGGACGCCGCCTTTGATGCGATGAACATCGATAACCCCAACTGGCGCGTGGAGTTGTACAACAAATACCACGGCGCAGCCGGGCATAATACCGAGTTCACGGCGGAGGAAAGCGCCCTGCTGGCCCAGATGCAGCAGAGCGGCACCACCGTGCGCGCGGCGGCCGCCCCGGACAACGCGCCCTACTCCTGGTATGCAGACGGCAAAATGCAGGGCATCGCGGTGGACCTTGCCCAAAAAACCGCCGAGACCTTGGGCCTGACGCTGGAGGTCGTGCCCACAGCCACCCGCAAGGACTACAATGCCCTGCTGCAAAGCGGCCAGGCCGACCTGTGTCTCGACCTTAACAGCGGCGAGATCACCTACGGCGATACCGCCTACCAGCTGACCGATACCTACATGCGGACGACCGTCTCGCTGCTGCGCCAGCGCGGCGCCTATGAGCGCGTGCACTGCCTGGTCGTGAAGGAAGATTCCGCCACCGTGCGGGAGCTCATCGCCGCCAACTGGCCGGAGGCCGAGGTGACCGTGCTGGATAGCACCGGTGCCTGCGCCGAAGCCGTGGAGAACGGCACGGCCGACGCCGCCCTGTTGATGAGCTACACCGCCCAGAAATTGGCACGTGACGACATCCAGAACCGTATGCGGGTGGACATCGTGCCCGGCGCTTTGGTGTACTTACGCAATGGCGTAAACGTGCAGGTCGACCGCCGCTTTTACGGCCTGTGGGAAAAGACGCTGAACGGCATCTCGACCCAGTATGCCGCCGAGATCGTGCAGAGCTATACCGAGGTCATGGCGACCCCCACAGTGCTCGCATTCCTGTTCGACCACCCCGCCTACCTGATCCTGTTTGTGGCGGTGCTGGCGCTGGTGGGCTGCCTGGTGCTGCTGTATCTGCAGTCTGTCCGCAGCAGAAAACAGCAGCAGGCTATCTTGCTGCAACTGGCCAACGCTTTGAACGATGCCGAAGAAGCCAACAAGGCCAAGCAGGAATTCTTCTCCAAGATGAGCCACGACATCCGCACGCCGCTGAACGTGGTGCTGGGCATGACCCAGATCGCCCAGAAGTACAAGAACGACGCCCCGCGGCTGGAAAGCGCACTGGACAGCATTACCAACGAGGGCAACTACCTGCTGGTGCTCATCAACTCGATTCTGGACGTGAACCAGCTGGAGCACGGCCACATGGAGCTGAACAAGGCTCCCTTTGATGCGGTGCGCTGCGCGGCCGACAGTGTGGAACTGCTGCGCCCGCTGGCCGACAAAAAGGCCCAGACCATGGCGCTGCACTGCGATAAGCCCGACTGTGTGGTGGTGGGCGATGTCAACCGCTACAGCCAGATCATGATCAACATCATCTCCAACGCCATCAAGTACACCCCGGTGGGCGGCGAGATCACCGTCCGGCTGGACTGCCTACCCGGCGGGCGGGTCATCTTCCGCTGCACCGATACCGGCATCGGCATGACGCCGGAATTCATCGGCCACATCACCGAGGATTACGTCCGGGCCGAGGACAGCCGCGTTTCCAAAGTGCAGGGCACCGGGCTGGGCATGTCGGTGGTCAAGGGCTTTACCGACCTGATGGGCGGTACGCTGGATATGTACAGCCACGAGGGGCACGGCTCGACCTTTGTCGTCAGCATCCCCTTTGCCGAGGCGGACGACGCCCAGCGCGCCGCCGTGCTGGCCCCGCACAAGACGGGGGAGACCACCGCCGACTTTACCGGCAAACGGGTGCTGCTGGCCGAGGACAATGCCCTGAACGCCGAGATCGCCGTGGAGCTGCTGCAAAGCATTGGCCTGAAAGTGGACTGGGCCGAGGACGGGCAGAAGGCAGTGGAAATGTTTGAAAAGGCGGCCCCCGGCAGCTATTTTGCGGTGTTCATGGACATGCAGATGCCGGTGATGGACGGCGTGGAGGCCACCCGCCGTATCCGCGCCAGTGACCGTCCCGACCACGATGTGCCCATCTTTGCCATGACGGCCAACACCTTTGCCGCCGACCGCAAAAAGTGCTACGATGCGGGCATGAGCGGCTATATCCCCAAGCCGATCGACCTTGAAACCATCACCCATGTGTTGGAAGAGGAGACCGGCGAATAAAGCAAACAAGCAATGCGCCCTGCCGGGATGGTGGGGCGCATTTATTTTGCGATAGTGTTTTGGGAAAAGCACCTGCGCCCCCTTATACAACTGAATAACTCAATAAGTGGTTATAAAAATTACATATCTAAGTTATATTTAACCACTTATTAAACTGTAAAAGTGGTTAGAAAGTGGTATACCACTTTTGCAGTTATTGGGTATATAAGGGGCAAAAAGTGGTGGAAATGGGGTGCAAGAATTGTTCTATTTGCTGCTTGCCCGGCCCTGCCTACCTTGCGGCAGGGCCTTTTATTATGGGATTCTTCCATTAGGCCTACCTTTTTTGACCCAAAAAGGTAGCGAAAAAAAGTCTCGCTGTTGCGAGGCGGCGCGCTATCGGAAGTAGCGGGGACCTTTTCGGTTCCTTTTTGGTCTCCAAAAGGAACACATAAAGGCAGAAAGCCGTTAAAACGAGTGATGCGCCGCAAGGTGGCGCGGAACGAAAGCCACCCTGCAAAACCAAAGCAACAAATCGGTAAAAATAGCCAAAATTCAATTGACACACCGCACAGAAGTTGGTATATTTAGTATAGTATCAACCATAGAAAGTGCAGGTGTATATACTTATGTATAAGGAAATGTATGACCGCTGGCTGGCGGCTGACCTGGCCGATGCAGATCTGAAGCCCGAACTGGAAAGCGTTAAGGACGACGACGCTGCCATCCAGGACCGCTTTGCTGTGGCCCTGAAGTTCGGCACCGCAGGCCTTCGCGGTGTCATCGGCGCGGGAACCAACCGCATGAACATCTACGTCGTGCGGCAGGCTACCCAGGGCCTGGCCAATTGGGTCAAGACCCAGGGCGGCAGCCAGACCGTCGCCATCAGCTACGACAGCCGTATCAAGAGCGATGTCTTTGCCAAGACCGCCGCTGAGGTGCTGGCCGCCAACGGCATCAAGGTGCGCATCTACAGCGCCCTCATGCCCGTGCCTGCCCTGAGCTTTGCCACCCGCTACTACAACTGCAATGCGGGCATCATGGTCACGGCCAGCCACAACCCTGCCAAGTATAACGGCTACAAGGCCTACGGCCCGGACGGCTGCCAGATGACCGATGAAGCCGCTGACATCGTGTATGCCGAAATTCAGAAGACCGACATCCTCACCGGCGCCAAGCTCATCTCCTTTGAGGACGGCATGGCCCAGGGCCTGATCGAGTACGTCGGTGACGACTGCATCAACGCCCTGTACGCCGCCATCGAGGCCCGCTCCATCCGCCCCGGCATTTGCAAGACCGCCGGCCTCAAGCTGGTCTACAGCCCGCTGAACGGCTCCGGCCTGGTGCCCGTCACCCATGTGCTGAAGGAAATCGGCATCACCGACATCACCGTCGTGCCCGAGCAGGAGAAGCCGGACGGCAATTTCCCCACCTGCCCGTACCCCAACCCCGAGATCTTCGAGGCCCTGCGCCTCGGCCTGGAGCTGGCAAAGAAGTCCGGCGCTGACCTGATGCTGGCCACCGACCCCGACGCCGACCGCGTGGGCATTGCCGTCAAGTGCAAGGACGGCGGCTATGAGCTGCTCTCCGGCAACGAGGTGGGCGTGCTGCTGCTGGACTACATCTGCGCGGGCCGCATCGAGCAGGGGACCATGCCCAAGAACGCCGTCATGTGCAAGTCCATCGTCTCCACCCCGCTGGCCGACAAGGTGGCCGAGCACTACGGTGTCGAGTGCCGCAATGTGCTGACCGGCTTCAAGTGGATCGGTGACCAGATCGCCAAGCTGGAGGCCGCCGGTGAGGTGGACCGCTTCATCTTCGGCTTCGAGGAGAGCTACGGCTACCTGGCCGGTCCCTACGTGCGTGACAAGGACGCCATCATCGGCTCGATGCTGATCTGCGAGATGGCTGCCTACTACCGTGCCAAGGGTTCCTCCATCAAGGAAGAACTGGAGCGTATCTACGCTGAATACGGCCGCTACCTGAACAAGGTCGACAGCTTCGAGTTCCCGGGCCTGTCCGGCATGGACAAGATGGCCGACATCATGCAGAACCTGCGCGACAACCCGCCGAAGGACTTCGCCGGGGACAAGGTCGTCAAGGTCGTGGACTACAAGAAGCCCGAGGAGACCGGCCTGCCCGCCGCCAACGTGCTGATCTACACGCTGGAAAGCGGCGCCACCGTGGTGGTGCGCCCCTCCGGCACCGAGCCGAAGATCAAGACCTACTTTACCACCAAGGGCAAAGACCTGGCCGAGGCCGAAGCCCAGAAGGAAAAGCTGGCCGAAGCCTGCAAGCCGCTGCTGGCGTAAAAGTTAAATAAAAGGCTCCCCTTGAGGGGAGCTGTCAGCGAAGCTGACTGAGGGGTGGCTCCCGTAAGGCCACACGCTAAAGTAGCCACCCCTCACCCGCCTGGCGGCGGGAGCTCCCCTCGAAGGGGAGCCTTTTTATGTATCCGCCCGTGCGCTTGCCGCATGTGTAGGCCCATTTGGAAACATTTTAGAAATAGTTGTAAAATCTGCCGCACACCGTTGACTTTTGCCGGTGGTACATTACAATAAAAGTATACCTATTATATAAATCGCATCAAGAAGGAGGCTTGTCTATGTCTGCCATTTCCCGCCGTGCCGCCGGTTTGGCGGCGGTGCTGCTTTGCGCCGGGGTGCTGGCCGGGTGCGCCGCACCTGCCTCGGAATCCGCCGCCGGACCCACGCCGGAACCGGAATCCTCGGCAGCATCCACCACGCTGGACGCCAACCGCCGTGAACCGATTGACCCGGAATACCTGACGCAATTGGCGGTAGCGGCCGAGCGCGCGGCCAACTACTGGCAGACGGTACTGGACGAGAACGCCATCCGCTATATCACCACCCGCGTGGGTATGTCCGGCGTGGTCGACCCTGCCGATGACGAGGAGGCCGCCGACCTGCTGGACAATACCGACGCCGGCAGCGGCACGGACTACCGCACCAAAATCGACGATGGTGAGGCCTTTCTGGTCAAGGTCAGCTTCTATGTCGTTTACTCGCCCGAGGCTGACTACGGCGGCCCCCAGTACCCCGACGGCACCAACAGCATCTACGTGTTTACCCCGGTGGACGACGCCCGGCCCTGCGAGGCCATCAGCGGCTGGTACAGTACCGACAGCACTGCCGCCATCCCGGAACTGAGCGACGAGGCCCGCGAGTTGAACTTGAACGAGTGGCAGCACACGATGCTGGTGCACCAGTGCCGCGCTCTGGCCGCGGCGGGCATCACCGATTTTGCCGCCCCTGCCGACTGGACCGAGGAGCAGACGGCCTATTACCTCGCCGCCCGCAGCCGGGACTACGGCCCCAACCTGCTGGGCTTTACGGCGGAACAGGCCAACCGATTGCTGACCATCGACTTTACCGCCGAGGACGATTGGAGCAGTAACGCCCGCTTTTTTGCCATCGATTGGCCCGGCACCACCGCCACCGCCGACGACCTGCCCGAAACGCCCGCCTACACCTGGGCGTATGCCAACAACAACGGCACCATCACCGCCACCGGCAGCGTGGACGGCACCCCCGCCGTGCAGTACACCTTTTCCATTTATAATGGCAGTGATTTAAAATGGGACGCCCGCACCGTGTGCACCGGGGGAAAGAGCCTGTAAGTCAACACAAAAAAATACTTGACATCGCCCCAAAAATCCGCTATAATATTTCAGCAATCGTTCAGATGGCTGCTCCGCCCGCACAGGATGGTGGACGCTGGTAGCCGCAATTCGGAGATTGTGATGAGCACATATATCAAGTATGGCTCCCGTTATCATAATCGAGAAAGAGGTGAAAATACCATGAAGCAGGGCATCCATCCGAACTATGTGGACTGCACCATCACTTGTGCCTGCGGCAACGTGATCCACACCCGTGACACCAAGCCGGATATCCACGTCGAAGTTTGCAGCAAGTGCCATCCGTTCTACACCGGCAAGCAGAAGCTGGTCGATACCGGTGGCCGCGTCGAGCGTTTCAAGCGCCGTTTTGCCAAGTCCGGCAAGTAATTTTTCCAAAGCTTTTGACCCCAGATGGCGACATCTGGGGTTTTTTGATGTGCTGAGCTTTGCTCAGCTCAAAGAAGGGGTTCGTCGCTGTGTGGCTGCGCCACGCTCCTGCACCCCTCCTTTGGATTCGCCCCGTCGCAAAAAAGCACATTTTCGCGCCTGACGACACAAAAATGCACTTTTTTGCTCTAGAAGTATCCGCATCGTCGGCGCATGTCCGCCGATGCGGATGTTTTTGTATAATTCCAAGGAGTGCCGCCATGCCTGACTACAAGACCCTGCGGGGGACCTCGACCTTTACGTACGAGGAAAAGCGCAGCCGCTTTATCGCCACCGCCGCCTTTGCCGATACCGAGGAAAAGGCTCTGGCTGTGCTGAACGCCGTGCGCGCCGCCAACCGCACCGCGCGGCATAACGTCTACGCCTACGTGCTGCAAAACGGCCGCACCCGCTACTCCGACGACGGCGAACCCGCCAAGACGGCCGGCACCCCGGTGCTGGAGACCATCGGCCACGCGGGCGTGTCGGACGTGATCGTAGTCGTCACGCGGTATTTCGGCGGTATCCTGCTGGGCACCGGCGGCCTGGTGCGCGCCTACACGGCGGCGGCCGGCGGCGCACTGCAAAATGCCGAACTTGTCAGCATGCGGCTGGTGGTGGACTGCCGCCTGCGGGTGCCCTACGCCCAGTTCGAGCAGGCCCAGCGCATTATCGCTGCGGCCGGGGCCAAGCCGGAGGAGCCCGTGTTTGACGATGCCGTTACCCTGCTTTGGCGGATGCCTGCCGGGGAGGAAGGCCCTCTGTGTGCCAAGCTGACCGAACTGACCCGCGGCAGCGCCGAAGTCACCGTTTCGGCAGCGATGTACGCACCGTTTTGATTTTTGCTGCGGCTTTTCAGGGCCTGGATTCCTCTACGCCTTTTTGTAGGGGCCGATGCTCGTCATCGGCCCGCATAGGCGGGCGACTACTTGCGGGGCGATGCAAGTATCGCCCCCTACAGCCTCATGCAAGATGGTATTGTAGGGAGAGGGGCTTGCCCCCTTCCGCAGAACCGACTTTGAATTTTTTCAAAAAATTCCGCATAAAAAAAGAGTATTTCGCCAAGTTTTATCGTATTTATATATAGAGGGAAAAATAAGGCAGAACTGCCCCCGTGCGCCGCAGCTGCAGAACGGCGCAAAAGCAGGGCTGCCATAAGCCGGAAAGGGGGCTGCTGACCATGACCATCCGCGAAGAGACCCAGGCGATCGAGCGCCAGACCCTGAGCCGCTACGCCACCCTGAGCCAATCCACCCGGGGCCGCCGCCGCCCGGAGGACGAGGACCCCATCCGCCCGTGCTACCAGCGGGACCGCGACCGCATTATCCACTGCAAGGCGTTCCGCCGCCTGAAGCAGAAGACCCAAGTCTTTCTTTCGCCCGAGGGGGACCATTACCGCACCCGGCTGACCCACACGCTGGAGGTCGCGCAGATCGCCCGCACCATCGCTCGCGCCCTGCGGCTGAACGAGGATCTGACCGAGGCCATCGCCCTGGGCCACGACCTGGGCCATACCCCCTTTGGCCACGCGGGGGAGCGCGCGCTGAACCGCCTGTGCCCCGGCGGCTTTACCCACTACCGCCAAAGCCTGCGGGTGGTGGATTTCCTGGAAAAAGACGGCAGGGGCCTCAACCTGACCTGGGAGGTGCGCAACGGCATCGTTACCCACACCACCGGCGCTTGGGCCCGCACGCCTGAGGGTTGCGTGGTGCGCCGCGCGGACCACATCGCCTTTTTGAACCACGACATCGAGGATGCCGTCACCGCCGGTGTGCTGGATCCCCGCCAGCTCCCGCCCGAAGCCGTGGCCGTGCTGGGCACCACCAAATCACAGCGCATCACCACGATGATAACGGATTTGATCGAGCACAGCCAGAACGGCCGCATCAACTTTTCGCCCGAAGTCGACGCCGCCTACGCCGTGCTGAAGGACTTCATGTACAGTACGGTCTACGTGGACAAGGAAGCCAAGCGCGAGGAAAAAAAGGTGGACAAGCTCGTGGCCGAGTTGTACGAGCGCCTGTGCGAGGAGCCGACCCTGATGCCCAACTTCTACCTGCAGATCGCCTACAACGAGGGCGTCGACCGCGCCGTGACCGATTACATCAGCGGCATGAGCGATGAATTCGCCACCCGGCTTTTTGAGGATCTGTTTGTCCCCCAAAAGTGGACGGTTTTATGATTTTGTTTTAAGTGGGCGGCATCCGTCGACTGCTAACAAAAAATAAAGCAAAAAGGAGGTGCCCCACGCAGGTATGATCCCCCAGGAATACATCCAGGAAGTCGTTCGCCGCAACGATATTGAGGACATCGTAGGCCAATACGTCCAGCTCCGCCGCCGCGGGCGCACCCTCACCGGCCTTTGCCCGTTCCACAACGAAAAAACGCCTTCCTTCGTGGTTTACCCGGACACCCAGAGCTTTTACTGCTTCGGCTGCGGCGCGGCAGGGGACGTTATCAGCTTTGTGCGCAAGTACAATAACCTCGGCTATGTCGAGACCGTCAAACAGCTGGCCAGCCGTGCAGGCATGCCCCTGCCCGAGGAGGACGATAAGGAATCCCGCGCCCGGCAGCGCCTCTTAGAGATCAATCGCTGCGCCGCCCGCTACTTTTACGAGCAGCTCAACGCCCGCACGCCCGAAGCCGCCATAGCCCGCCGCTACTGGCGGGAAAAGCGCGGCCTGTCCGACGCCGCCATCCGCCGCTTCGGTCTGGGCTACGCGCCCGAGGATTTCACCGGCCTGCTGCATTACCTGCGCCGCCTCGGCTTCTCCGAGGAAGAGCTGGAACACTCCGGCCTCGTCAAGCGCAGCGCCAAGGGCAATCTCTACGACATCTTCCGCCACCGCGTCATGGTGCCCATCATCGATGTGCGCGGGGCCATCATCGCCTTCGGCGGCCGTGTGCTGGACGACTCCAAACCCAAGTACATCAACAGCCCCGAGACGATGGTGTACAAAAAGTCCCGCACGCTGTTTGCCCTGAATGTAGCCAAAAAATCACCGAATAAACGTTATATTTTGTGCGAGGGCTACATGGACGTCATCTCGATGCACGAGGCTGGGTTTGACACCGCCGTCTGCGCCTGCGGTACCGCCTTGACGCCCGAACAGGTCAAACTGCTGACCGAATACGCCGACGAAGTGGTGCTGAGTTATGACTCCGATGAGGCGGGCCAGAAGGCCACCGCCCGCAGCCTGGCGATGTTCACAGACGCCGACATCAAGGTGCGGGTGCTGAGCTACCAGGGTGCTAAAGACCCGGACGAGTTCATTAAAAAATACGGCAAGGAGCGGTTCGCCATGCTGCTGGACGGCAGCGCTGACCCGACGGAGTTCCAGCTGAAAAAGGCTGCCGCCAACTATGACCTGCGGGATTCGGCCGGGCGGCTGAACTACCTCAAGGACGCCATCGACATCTTGGCCCGCAAGGGCGTTACCCCCACAGCGCGGGACGTCTACGCAGGCCGCCTGGCCGAGGAGACCGGCGTGGGTAAAAAGGCGATCTTGGAGCAGATGAACGATGTGCTGCGCAGCACCCAGCGCCGCGACCGCCGCAAAGAGCAGCGCGACCTGGCCGGGCAGGGCAATGCCGCCGACATCCGGGTGCCCTACAGCGCCGGGGGAGATGCCGCTTTGGGTGCCGCCAGTGCCGGGCGGCAACTCATCGCCGCGCTGCTGCAAAGCCCCGAAAAGATCCTCTATGTGCGCCAGCGTTTGAACATGGACGCCGTGGTCCTGCCCGAAATGCAGGAGGCCCTGCGGGCTATTTTCCGCTGTGCGGACGAGCAGCTGCCGGTGAACATCACCAGCTTGCAGCAGATGCTGGACGATAAGCCGATGGCCGAAGTCAACCGCGCCCAGGCCGTCAACGCCGGGCACCCCCTCCAGCAGAAGGACATTGACATGTACCTGGAACGGCTGGACAACGCCAAGCCCATCAGCCAGACCGTCAAAGGCACTACCGACGACCAGTTTTTAAGCGCTTTCTCGAAACTCCGCAAGGAAAAAGGCGCGGCCGACCCGCCCCAATCTGATTGAAGAATTTCTCTCAAACATCCGTGTTCATATAAAAAACCAAAGGAGAACGTACTTATGGCAGAAAAGAAAGATTCTATCCGCAGCTTGATCGAGACCGGCCGCCGTGCCGGCAAGCTGACCAACAGCGAGATCAGCGACGCGATGGAGGAGAGCGGTCACGTCCTGGACGTGGAGCAGATGGAAAAGCTCTACGAGGAACTGGAGAGCAACGGTATCGAGGTCATCGATGATGACCCCGTCAGCGATGTGGACGCCAGCCTGCTGAGCGGCACCACTGAGGAAGGCGCCGACGACTTCGACGACGCCCTGAATACCGACGGCATTACCATCGACGACCCCGTCAAGGTCTACCTGAAAGAGATCGGCCGCGTGCCCCTGCTGACCCCCGAGGAGGAGATCGACCTGGCCCTGAAAATTCAGGCCGGCGGCCCCGAGGGCGAGAAAGCCAAAAAGCGCCTGAGCGAAGCCAACCTGCGTCTGGTCGTTTCCATCGCCAAGCGTTACGTCGGCCGCGGCATGCAGTTCCTGGACCTGATCCAGGAGGGCAACCTGGGCCTGATCAAGGCTGTGGAAAAGTTCGACCACACCAAGGGCTTCAAGTTCTCTACCTACGCAACGTGGTGGATCCGTCAG